>VOFK01004301.1_pt1:10000-140867 | contig 140867 bp, 97 predicted proteins | sample 5384121 | NCBI WGS metagenome assembly VOFK01 (sample SAMN12384730, study PRJNA508395) | human gut metagenome | isolation source: healthy gut J | host: Homo sapiens
CCAAGCCGTTCGTGGACGACTACCTGCTCTCTGAGGATGCGCGTCTGGCTGTGGAGCACAACTATCTCCACATCCACGACAAGGACTATTATCCCACCAAGTCGCTCACCTGTGTGCAGCATCCGCTCGACGTCATCCTGCGCAACGGATTCACGGCAGGTCACGGATCTTCCCGTCCGGCCAAGCGCATCGAGACGGCAGCCGTACTGGCTTGCATCTCCCTGGAGACTTGTCAGAACGAGATGCACGGAGGTCAGGCCATTCCGGCTTTCGACTTCTACCTCGCTCCCTATGTGCGCTATACCTACGAGGAGGAAGTGAGGTCGTTGGAGCAGTTTGAGGGTCGCAGTCTCGATGATCTCCGCACGGCAGAGATCAAGGACTATCTGGAGGCTCCGCTTGACGGTCTCGATGGCGATGAGCGCTTGCTCCAGTTTGCCATCAACAAGACTGTGGGCCGCGTCCACCAGGCCATGGAGGCGTTCATCCACAATATGAATACGATCCACTCCCGTGGTGGCAATCAGGTCGTCTTCTCCTCCATCAATTATGGCACCGACACTTCTGCCGAAGGCCGTTGTGTGATGCGCGAGATACTCAAATCGACCTATCAGGGCGTGGGCGATGGCGAGACGGCCATCTTCCCCATCCAGATTTGGAAGAAGAAGAGAGGCGTCAACTATCTGCCGGAGGATCCTAATTATGACCTCTACAAGCTCGCTTGCAAGGTGACGGCGCGCCGCTTCTTCCCCAATTTCCTCAACCTCGATGCCACCTTCAACCAGAATGAGAACTGGCGTGCTGACGATCCCGACCGTGCGCGTTGGGAGATCGCCACGATGGGATGCCGCACCCGTGTCTTCGAGAACCGATTCGGACCGAAGACGAGCGTAGGCCGTGGCAACCTCAGTTTCTCCACTATCAATATCGTGAAGCTCGCCATCGAGTGTATGGGTATTGAGGACCAGCAGGAGCGCGTGGACAAGTTCTTTGAGAAGCTCGACGAAATGCTCGATGTGGCGGCCCATCAGCTCGACGACCGCCTCCAGTTCCAGGCCACTGCCTTGGCCAAGCAGTTCCCCATGCTCATGAAGTATCTCTTGGATCGGAGCAGAGCAGCTCAAGCCGGAGGACACCATTGAGCGGGTTATCAACCAGGGCACGCTTGGTATCGGCTTTATCGGACTGGCCGAATGTCTTGTGGCCCTCACCGGTCATCATCATGGCGAGAGCGAGGAGGCACAGAAGTTGGGACTGCGGATCGTGACCCACATGCGCGACCGTGCCAACGAGTTCTCTGAGAAGTATCACCACAACTACTCCATCCTCGCTACGCCTGCCGAGGGTCTGAGTGGCAAGTTCACCAAGCGTGACCGCAAGGAGTTTGGCATCCTGCCCGGTATCACCGACCGCGAGTATTACACCAACTCCAACCATGTCCCCGTCTATTACAAGTGCTCAGCGCTTCACAAGGCCGAGGTGGAGGCTCCGTACCACGACCTCACGCGTGGTGGTCATATCTTCTACGTCGAGGTCGATGGCGATGCCACCCACAATCCTGCTGCCATCATGCGCGTGGTCGATATGATGGACCGCTTCAATATGGGCTACGGTTCGGTGAACCACAACCGCAACCGCTGCATGAAATGTGGCTATGAGAATGCGGATCCTAACATGGAAGTCTGTCCGAAGTGTGGCAGTACGGACATTGACCGCCTCCAGCGCATCACCGGCTACCTTGTCGGTACCACGGAGCGCTGGAACTCTGCCAAACTTGCTGAGCTCAAGGATCGTGTCACCCATACGCTATAGCATCGTGCGATCTACTAATTGATAGAAACATATAGGGTGGGGGTGTGTCAAAATCGGCTTTTGGCGCACCCTCTTTCTTAAGCATATAATTCCATGAACGAATCTTCCACCAAACTACAGGACACCATCTCCGTCCTTCAGGTCGTCCACGACACGATGGTCGATGGACCGGGCATGCGCACCACGGTCTATTGTGCCGGCTGCCCCAACCATTGTCCGGGTTGTCACAACCCCGAGTCGTGGGACATCCAGCATGGCACTCCCGTCTCTGTCGCCACGCTCCTTGACGAGCTCCTGGCCGATCCATTCGCCGACGTCACCTTCTCTGGAGGTGATCCGATGTTTCAGGCCGAAGCCTTCGCACGCCTGGCCGATGGCTTGCGCGAGCGCAGCCGCAAGACCATCTGGTGCTATACGGGTCTCACCTTTGAGCAGATCCTCACCCATCCCAGCCAGCGTGCCCTCCTCGAAAGGGTCGATGTGCTGGTCGATGGACCCTTCATCCTTGCACAGCGTGATCCAGACCTGGTCTTCAGAGGCAGCGCCAATCAGCGTGTCATCGACGTACCCGCCTCGCTGTGCCGTGGCGAGGTGGTGACAATACCGCATCCCGAGGACCTTTTTTGAGGCTGCTTCCCTGTAGGAGGACAACGAAAACAGCGCACGACACGAACCATGCTTCGCAAGGACACTGCATCCTTGTTTTGTAAAGCATAAGAAACAACGGGAGGGAGACAAGCAACCTTGTCTCCCTCCCGTTGTTAGAAGTCTATCACCGATTGGCGATAGCACAGGAATCGTAAAACTGTAGGTGTGGGCTTACTTCTTCACCGGACGGATAGAGAAGCCGAAGTAGCGGTTGTAGCAGGTCACTTCCTGTCCGTTGGGTGCTATGCAGAGATACTTGGCCTGCACATTGGCCTTCTCGTTGAGGGAGGAAGTCCAGTAGTAGCCGGAAGCGTTGCTCTGGAAGAGGATGCTGCCATACATACGGCCAGCGAACGGCATGAAGATGCTGTTGCCATTGGGGCCGGTCACTCTCAGACCGCCCACGCCCATGTCGTAGTCCTCCTCCCAGGTGCAGTCTTCGATGAGCTCCTGCATCTCCTCTGGGGTCGGCATGCGCCATCCATTGCCGAGCAACTGTGCGGCAGCATCGTCGCTCTCGTCAAGTACTTCCTTATTGTCGATGAAGCCGTCGAGGCCGTAGCCCACCGACGAGACATACTTAGTGAGCTGGTTGTAGCTTGTGCCGTGCTTGTAAGTAGCCCATTCATAGTTGTCCTTGCCTTCTATTTCGCCCCATGCGAAGTAGGTGCCGAAGTCCCACGGGTTCTCTGCGCCGAGGTTGCGCTGCGCCCATTTCACGCTCAGACCGAGATCTACGGCCTCCTCGTCGCCTGCCGGCGGCGTGGTGGGCTCTGAGAAGGTGATGCTGTCGGCGTTCTCGATGAGGGTTTTCTCACCGTCCACCCATACATACACATTGTGCTTTGTCTGTGCCTGCATAGCCATCGAGAGTGCACAGGCGAAAAATAAGGTCAGTATTTTCTTCATAATTGTTTTGATTTTTGGTAAAAGTGGGGCCGCTTGCAGCACGCTTGCTTTGGGCGGCCCCTGCTGTTATCAAATGAAAATTAAGATGATGTTTTACTTGATGATGATCTTGCGACCCTGCTCCACGACCACGCCGCGGTAGTCCTTGCCGACGCGCTGTCCGGCGAGGTTGTAGCGAGGCTGATCACCCTGCTGTCCGTTGGCTGTGATCTCGGCGATGCCGTTGACGTAGAGCGTGGCGTCGTTGGAGAAGGAAGACTCGTTCTCCTCGTTGGTGTCGCTCTTGTAGAGGGCCGTCACGTTATAGACATGGTCTCCCGTGTTCACACCATGGTCGTCGAAGGTGGTCTGCGTTCCGCTGACCTCTCCCACGCGCTTGGCGTCGCGGTAGATGTAGTACTTCGTGATCTGGTCCTTGGCGCCCACGACACCCTTCTCGAAGGTCACGTCGTCGATACCGAAGAGGAAGCTATTGTTGGCGTCGCTCTTGTGGTGGATAGCGAGGAATTTCGTTCCCTCCTCCACATCAACGGTGATCTCCTTCCAGTTGGCCTCCTCAGAGATGGCGTTCGTGCCGTCGGCCTTGTAAGAGTTGATGAATTTGAAGTCGCTTGTCTTCGTGCCCGTCTTGGAGGAGAGCACGTCGAAGGCCTCGTTGTAAGGCAGCACGTTGCCCCACTCATCGACTCCCGTCACGTTGAAGGCATAGAACTTGATGGTCTGTGCCTTGCCCGAGAGCTCGGGGGTGATGAGCCAGTTGTCGGCAGCGATCGGCATGCCTGCCACGCTGTTGGCATAGGGAGCACCAGCAAACTGGGCTCCGCTCTTCGGCGTAAGACCCGGGTTGCTTATCACGACGGGGAATGCGTCGGTGATCATGTCGGGGTTGAAGGCGAAGAAGGCGAGCGGCAGGTTCTGTCCGGGATAACTGTAGTTTTGGAAGAAGCCGCCTGCCAGACCCTTGTCGCCGTCGATGAGCGTCCACTCACCCAGTTCGGGGTCGAAGGCTGCATAGTCCTCGAAGTCCTCGGTGACAACCTCGGGCTGCGGCATGGACGGTCTGCTCCAGGAGAGCTTCACCGTGCCGTCGTCGCCAGGAGCCGTGGCCTTCAGGTCGCTGACGGCAGAGTAGGAAGAGCGGCGGATGCGTACGGTGGCCTCGTCGGTGGTATTGTCCGTGTCGAGCATGTCGCCGTCAAAGACCACTTGGGCCTTGAGGGTGGCGTTCTCGCCGAGGTTGACGCCAGCATGGAAACTCAGCGTCAGGGTGTCAGACTCCAGCACGCCGAGGGCGCGGGATGCCGTAACGGTATCTACGGGGATATTGTTGCAGTAGAGCACGACGCTGTATCCGCTGGCCTTCTCCGCGCCGTAGTTCTTCACGGTCACGTTGGCCTCGAGCGTCTTGCCACCCGTCACGCTCTTCGGAGTAGCGAGCTTGATGGCGGCGAGGTTGTGCTGCTTCTGGTCGAAGACGTTGATGTCGTCGATGCCGACGTAGGTCTTCTCGGGATCACCGTCGCAGATGGCGCGGAACTTGATGAGGACGAACTTCTCGTCGGCCCAGGGGGCGAGGCTCAGTTCCTTGCGCTCCCAACCATCGGCGGTCACCGTCGAGAGGTCATAGGTGTGGAGCTCGTGCTCCTCGGCGTCGGGTGTCTCGATGAGGATGCGCAGGCGGGCGCGCTCACCCTTCTTGGCGTAGAGGCTGAAGAAGAGTTTCGGATTCTCCGCGCCGTTGAGTGCGATCTTCGGCATATTCATTGATACCTCGTCGCCGACCTGGATGTCATATACTCTGTCGCCGAAACCGGTATCTACGCTATACTGTCTCCAGCGCAGGGAACCAGCGTCGCCGTCGGAAGGATTGTCGTTGACGAGCATCCAGCCGGCAGGATTCATGCGGCTGTTGTGGATGTCATTGCCCTCGGTCCATACGAAACCGTTCTCCAGGTGGCCGTTGCTCAGGCTCTCCTTGAATGGGAGCGTGATGGCCGGGCCAACGATGAGCGGGTGGGTGCCGTAGTAGCCGCTGTTGCCCGCGGGGTTGTCGGCACGTGCGCCGAGCTGGAAGATAGACTGCGTCACACCGTCTCCAGCTTGCGACTCGTCGGGATCAATAGGCAGGGTCATCTCGGTCACGCCCGGGTCGCTCGTGGCTACGAGGTCGCCGATGCTCATACCGTAGGTCGTCTTGATCATCTCGAAGAGCGACACCGTGACCTGTGAGGGATCGACATAACCCTTGTTGGCACCGTAGTTGCGTGCCTCGGGCCACTGTGCGAGTACGTTGTTGCCGTTGTCGAGGAGTTTCACGCCTTCCGGGCTCAAGGGGACGTCGAGTCCGATATAGGCGGAGCGTGATGCCTTCGATCCTTCCTCGCCGTCGAGCAATGCCGTCACACGGTAGCTATGGTAGCCGTTGGAGGGCACGTCGTTGTCTTCGTAGGTGATCGTCTGGCCAGGCTTGCCTGCACCGAGGGTGGCCACCTTCACGCCATTGCGCTTGATGATGACGCCGTCCACCTTGGAGAGCGGCTTGCCATCGACGGTCTTCGTTGGCAGCATGAAGCTCACCGTGGCCTTCAGCTTGCCCTGCTCGGCAGGAGTCACCTCCAGGTCTTCCACGGCTGCGGGCGACGTGGAGAGCGGACCCTTCTCGATGCTGAGGTCGTCCAGGAACAGCCAGTAGCGGTTGGCCTCGGCAGTATTGTCGTGGAATCCGAAGCGATAGGTCACCTCTTCGTCGAACGTCAGATAATAGGTACGGGTCTCGAAGTCGTCTCCCTTCGGCTCAAAGGTCGGCTGGAGGGTCTTCGTAAACTGGGCGGGGTTGTCGCCCTCGCCGTATTTCACCTCGAAGGAGTTGAGCCAGTTGGTGGCTGCGTTGCGGATATTAAACTTGATGATATACTGTCTTCCGGGCAGGAAATGGATGGGGGGCGTGACGAGCCAGTCGTCGTTGCCGTTGTTTGCGCTGTACTCGCTGCGCATACTTCCATCGTAGGAATCACTCCATCCCCATGTCAGTCCGTCGTTGTTGGCGTCGATGACCGTGAAGACATCGGCATCATCGGTCGTGGCGAACGAAGTCTCCCAGTCCGGCTCGATGGGCTGGTCGGAACCACGAAGCGGGGGCTTGCACCTGCTTGGCGGGCACTTGCTTCTGTTTTACCACCGGCGCGTCCACTCGGGTGAAGCGCGATGCATCAGGGAAGATCACGGGTGTGGGTGTCTTCTGGATTGCTGGTGCGTCGTCCGTCTGTGCCAACGCTGATAGTGAGGCCAGCGACAGCGGCACGAAAGCCAGTCTGAATAGTGATAATTTCGTCATCTTTAATATAATTAGAACATTAAGTGTATGATTTCATTTGATAATCGTCTCACGTCGATAGTCTGTCCGCAAAATTAAGACAATATTTTGATATGACCAACGATTTCTCCTGTTTTTTTCTCATTCCGCACTTTTTGGGACAAATATCGATGCACATTCCCATGAACGCTCTGTTTTTTACCAGAAATCTCCCGTTGTCAGTCATGAGATACTGCAGAATGTTCACTCTTTATACATGTATGCGCAACCCCAAACAACCGATAGAGATTAAACTAAGGATGAATATAAAGTTTTATTTAAAAAATCATCCCTTTTTGAACACTTTTAAGGAATTAATAGCTAACTTTGCCCCACCAATGAAACAGAACTACCTATTGACCCTGATTATGTGTCTGCTTCTTAGCTCTTCGCTATGGGCACAGGACGCGCGAAAACTCGTTGCCGACTTCGATAAGAAGGGCAGCGTGAAGGCCGCCAACCGCTTCTTCGACTACCTTGATCAGGAGCAATTCACCGACGAAAGAATACAGTTTGCCACCAACACACCCACAGACTCTCTGCGCAAGGAGGTGTGGTATTGGGCTGGAGAGTGGTTCAACGATACCCAGGAGTATGGGCTCGCCCGCCAATATGCGCTCCGCGCACTGCCCCTCTACCGTCATGACAATGCCGCCAAGGGCGACTGCCTCAATCTGCTGGCCATTATCGGTGTGCGGCTGGCCGACTTCCCTGCAGCCGCACAGTATGCCACGCGTTGCGTCCGCATCTACAAGAAGCTGCGCGATCCCGACCAGACTTCCTCCGCCCTCAATACCTTGGCGGGCATCAACCTGGCTGCCAACCACCCGAGACAAGCTGAAAAGCACATCCTGCAGGCGCTACGCTATGCCTCCCGCGCAAACAACCGACCGCGACAGGCCGTCATCAATGGCATGGCGTCGGAAATCTACTATAAGCTCGGCAATTACCAGCGTTCGCTTCAATATGCGCAAAAGGCATACGTAATCGACTCTCTGCTTGGCAATGAGGGAAAGATGGCCGTCCGGCTCACCATGCAGGGGGCGGCACTGGGCGGAATGAAGCGTGACGACGAGGCCGTCGCTGCTTATCAAAAAGCTATTCCCACGCTTCGAAGCGTGGGCAATATCCACTCCCTCGGCATCGCTCTCAACCAAATGGGTTTTATCCTTTTGAGACAAAAGCAGGAGCAGGCGGCCGTGGAGGCTTTTCGCGAGGCATCCGGCATCTTCTCGAAGATGGGTGACCTCTATAATGGGTGCACCGCCCGCAAGGGCCTCTATGAGGCTTATTGGAACCTCAACCCCGATAGTGCGCGCCATGAGTTGGAGCGGTTCAACGCTCTCCGCGACTCGCTCTACTCCACATCGACGGCCAAGGCGTTGGCTCGCTACGAGGCAGAGTTTGGCAACGATCAGCTGCGCGAGGAGGTCTCGGCGGGTAAGAACGCCCACTTACGTGACCTGCTCATCTCTGCAGCCGTCTTGTTGCTGCTCATCGGCCTTTTCCTTTGGGTGCAGCACCGTCGCACGCGGGCCCATCGGGCACAGTTGCGCCAACTCTTCCGGGAGTTGCACCGTCTCGAAAGTCTTTCTGCCCCTGCGGCAGCCGAGACCGTTGTGAATCCTGAGTTGACAGCGCATTCTTCCGCTGCTGATGCAGAGAAAGGCTCTGCCACGCCCATTCCTTCCTCCCAAACGACACCATCGCCCGATAGTGTGCAACCTTCCGTGGAGTCGTCGCCCGCCGATATGGCCGATACGCTCTGTCGCCAGGTCATCGAGGTGGTGCGATCGGGAATGGCCAAGGGCGAGGTGAGTGTTACCGCCGTGGCTTCCAAACTCAATATGGGCGAGCAGACCTTCCGCCGCCGCTTTGTCTGCGAGACGGGACAGCAGCCCAAGATGTTCATCACTGCCATCCAGATGGACCTTGCCGCCCGTCTGTTGCTTCAGGATAGCTCGCGCCCCGTGGCCGAAGTGGCACGCGAATGTGGTTTTGACGAGGCCAGTGCTTTCTCCCACGCTTTCAAGAAGGCTTACGCCTGTTCTCCGACGCAGTATCGCCAGAGTGCTTCGCCGGCATAAACACATATATATATAATAAGGTATAACGCTTCCCAAGGAAGCTGGTTAGTTTTCCTCAAGAATGTCCTGCAAGTCGTGGATGACGGTTTGCAGGCATTGTTGTATTTGTGGTTGCTCCAAATCGTTGATATGCTCGGGCGACAAGGAGGTGAGGGCGTCGAGACAACCCATTTGCATCATCGTGGCAATGGGTAGGAGCTTATGGGCGATCTTGCTGATATCGGTGGTGGAAGAGGGCGTCTCGGTGGGGTTTGCTGCGTCGGTAGAGCTTGTGGATGGGTTTTGTATCTGTTGTAACAAGACGAGATACTGCGCCAACTCCTGACGGACCGTTCGGACAATCTCCTCGGCCGCCTCGGGGTCATCGTCTGCAAAGGCAACGAGCGGTGCAAAGCGAGGAGGTATGGAGGTTGACTGTGAGGGTGATGGAACTGTATCGGAAACGTGATCCTGCGAGACACCGAGAACCTTGGCGAGCGCATCGACACGAAATGGTTTGAACAGGCAGTCGTCGAAGCCTACCTCCTTCAGCTGGCTGAGGATGCTGCTGTCGTGTGCCGTCATTGCCACTACCCGCATGTGGGTGTGGTTCAGGTGCTGGATGATCTCCATTCCGTTCATCTCTGGCATCTCAATGTCCATGAGCATGAGGGAGGGTTTCTCGTTGTGGAGGGCGGTGAGTGCGTCGGTGACATGATGGCAGACGATGACCTTCTCTGGGGCGATCGGCAGACGGCGCAGCATCTCTTGCAGCAGTTGCAGCTGCAAGGGGTCGTCATCGAGCAGGAGGATTTTGGAGTCTTCCCATTCCGCAGCGGGTAGGGTGGGAGTAGCCTCGGCGGTTTCCTCCATCTCCGCATCCTCTGTTTTCTCTTCTAGCGGAATGGTCACGGTGAAGGTCGATCCGTGGCCCACTACCGACTCCACCTGGATCTCACCGTCCAGGAGCGAGGCCAGCTCATGGGTGATGGACAAACCGAGTCCAGCCCCCTCGATGCCTTGTGCGTTCTTTAGTCGGGTGAAGGCTTGGAAGACGTCGTGCTTCTCCTGCGTCGTCATACCTTTCCCCGTGTCCTTTACCGCCACCGTGAGGCGGAATGCCTTCTCTTCTTCGTTGTCGTTGGCAGATAGGGTCGCCACGACGCTGACGCTGCCCTGCGTTGTATATTTTACCGCATTGCCAACAAGGTTGTCCAATATCTGGCGGAGGCGGAAGGCATCGGCGCGGCAGATGGTACCCTTTCCGCCCTGCTCCGTCTTTCCGTCTGTCTTGTCCTGCCATGCCAGTATCATTTGCAGACCCTTTTCCTCGGCCTTCAGCCGATGGCCTTCCACACACTCCCGAAGTAGTTGCGAGGGCGAGAAATTGACGGGGTGTACCTCCATCAGTCCGTTCTCCAGCTGATGGTAGTCGAGGAGTGAGGCTACAAGGTGGGAGAGGTGTCGCGCCGAACCCTGGATGTGGTCCAGACACTCCCTGCCACGGGGTTGATCGACATAGTCTCTCATCATGTCGATGAAACCTGATATAGAGGCGGCGGGTGCCTTGATGTCGTGGGTGATGGTGAGGAGGAGTCGCTCTCGCTGTTGCATGATGCGCAGGATCTCCTCGTTGGCGTGCTCCAGATTCTCCTGATAGATACGCTCTCTGCGGTTGTCGCGCCAGACATAACCTATTAGGATGACGGCGGCGACGACGGCGACGATAGCCAGCATCCCCATCTGCCACAACAGGTGACGTTGTGCCGCCATGGCCTGGTTGATACTTTGCTGTATCGACTTGCGCTCCCGGCGATGCACCTCACGGAGCTGCTGGGTCGATTTCAGGGCGAGTTGGGCGTTGATCACTTTCAGATCGGCCATTTCCTTGTGTACCGCCTTTGCCTGGTGGCCTGTCGTCACCCGTTCCTTGCGGTCCACCTGCTTGAGGATGGTGACCACGTTGCTCGCCACGTTCACCGGGGTGACGACCGTGTCTATCACGGCCGTGTCGTTGTCCACCTTGATGCTCACCGTATCGGCGCGCTCCTTACGGAACACATCCGCCACCCTGCGGAAGAAGCCCTTGCGCGTCTTGACCACTTCTACGACCGTACTTTTCTCCTGCACCTTCTGTGGGGTCTTGGGGTGAACGACGACGGAGTCTTCTCCTTTGTCGAGGCTCTCCACCTTCTCGTGCAGGTAGTTTTTGCCTGTCCTTTCCTTCATGGCCTCCGAGAGTTGTTGCAGATTGGCCTGTTCTGCCTTGAGCAGCGAGGACATCACGCTGTCAGCGGCCTCTCGCTTGCGGATATATTCCCGCGAGGCGTGATTGATGGCAAAGATAGATTTCGTGTTGCTATAGACCAAAGCGATGGCCAGGAGCAGCACGACGGCCACGGCGCAATAACCGGCAGCGACCTTGAAGGGGATTGTATTGCGGTGCATGATGGGTGTTCTGTCGTTTCAGGATGCTAAGATAATACAAATCTGCGACGTGACAAAACTTTGTCGGTACTATTATCAAGATGGAGGTGGATAGCAAAAGGAGCAGGCCATTCCACAATGACTTGCTCCCCTTGACTGCCTATACCTTGGAAGGCAATCTGTAACACACTTTCCCAAGAGGTGTCCTTACTCTGCCGTCTGCTCTGTTTCGACAGGCTGATCTGCCGGCTCTGCGGGCTGATTTACCGTGTCGTCGGAGTCCGTTGTGACGACGGTGTCTGCAGGAGCGACGAAGCTGATAGAGTCGGACTGCATCGTACTTACTGGCTCATTCTGAGCGAAAACGTTACCTACTGAAACCATAACCAACGCTGCGACTGCTGCAAAAACTAACTTCTTCATAATGTTTATCTTTTAAATCGTGAATATTAATTGTTTTGTTGAGCCGCCTCGTTGTGTCTCCATTCCTTGGCGGGCTCACTAATTATATCACAATCTGCGTGCCAACTTTTGGCATGATTTCGTAAGTCGTTGATACATAGCAAGAAAATGGTTTTGGAACGAAAAACGGTGGTGTGGAAAGTGTGGAAATAGTGTGGAATTTTCTACAAAAAAGTGTGGAGATGCCATCGTGGCATCTCCACACTTCCCCATAGGTGGGGACGAGACCCCATCCTGGCACGCGGGTTTATGCCGTCTTATATCCCGTATTTCTTCATCTTATTATATAAGGTCTTGCGATCGATGGCGAGGAGCAGGGCCGCCTTGCTCTTGTTGCCGTCCGCGGCTTGGAGTGCATGGACGATCCGTTGCCGCTCCGTCTGCTCGTCATGGAGGGTGATGGGGTCTGTAGGCTGGGCATGGTTCATACACTGATCCAGTTCCTTCACACCGATGTAGTCGCCTTTGGTCAAGAGGACGGCTCGCTTCATCACATTGTTCAGTTCGCGGAGGTTGCCGGGCCATCCGTAGGAAGCTATCCGTTCGGTAGCCTTTCGGTCGAAGCCGACGACGTGGCGTCCCAGTTCTTGGTTGGCCTGTCGGACGAAAAGGTCGGCAAAGAGGAACAGGTCCGTTCCGCGGTCGCGTAGGGCGGGCATGTGGATTGTAAACTCGTTGATGCGGTGGTAGAGGTCCTCGCGAAACTTACCCTCGGCCACTCGCTGTTCCAGGTTTTCGTTGGTCGCGCAGACCAGACGCAGATCGATGTCGATCTCGTGGGTGCTGCCGACTGGACGTATCTTACGCTCCTGAAGCGCGCGGAGCAGTTGCACTTGTACTTCGTAGTTGAGGTTCCCCATCTCGTCGAGAAACAGCGTGCCGCCGTTGGCCGTCTCGAAGGCACCCTTCTTGTCTTGGTCGGCCCCCGTGAAAGCTCCCTTGACATAGCCGAAAAACTCCGAGGCTGCCACTTCGCGTGGGATGGCGCCGCAGTCAAGGGCAAAGAACGGTTTGTCGGCACGCGGACTCAGTGCATGGATGCGACGGGCGACATACTCCTTTCCAGTGCCACTGGCGCCGAGGATGAGTACTGACATGGGGGTGGGGGCCACCAGCGAAACAAAGTCATAGAGTCGGCGGGAGGCCTCGCTCTTGCCTTCGATGTAGCGGGGCACGGCGTCTCCTCCCTCCGTTGTGCCATTTGTTGGCTGGGCAGCTGGTGCGCTTGCATCGGACAGAGGGGTGGGTGGCTGTGAGGACACGTGAGCCCTCAGCGCCTCCTGGATCTTCTCCAGTAGGATGTCGGGCTGAAACGGTTTGGCGATATAGTCGGTGGCACCCGCCTTCATGGCGAGGACGGCGTTCTGTACCTCGGCATAGCTCGTCATCACGATGAAGGGAATCCGCAGGTTGTGGTCCTGCGCCCATTTGAGCACGGCGAGGCCATCGTGGTCGGGCAGGCGGAAGTCGGAGAGGATCAAGTCGCGATCTCCGTCCTTCTCCAGCAGGAGCAACGCGTCCTTGACCGAGGTGGCTTTCTCCACTTCGAATCCCTTTTTTCTCAACCATGTCTGAATCAGGGTGCCAAACGACAGGTCATCCTCCACAATCAGTATCTTTGCCATATCTTCAGGTCTCTTGCTTATTTGTAGATGCAAAAGTAAGGGATATGCTAAAGTCTGGCAAGAAAAAAATAATAAAAAACAATAAGGCTTATCAGGAAAATGGCGTGACAAGGTCGTTGTGGAGTAGGGGAAGTGGTGGGTGAAACCATCCTAACTGGATAAAAAATGGTATAAAGTCGTGTGAAAAATCTGTCACGACGGCTAAAATGGTAGCTGCAGACTTGGAAAAAGGCTACAAAATACGTGTAAAAAAGGCTTTTTTAAGGTCTTGATACTTTTTTGCAACACTTTGTATGATTTTTACAACAACATAATTTCCAACAAGTTATACCTTTGCCGCCAGAAACTGAAGTAAAATATCTGTCCAGTGAAGAAAGAAGACCACGACATCCGCCACCAGAGGCTTCCCCATGAAGCCCATGCGCATCTTCCACGTCGTCCATCCCACGATGAGTTTGTGCACAATGTGGTACGCCTGATTATTGCCTCGATGCCTGTCCGCAGGCATGGTGTGGCTGAGATCGCGTCGAGCCTGTCGCTCGGCGAGCAGACTTTCCGCCGCCATATCTTTGCCGCCACAGGACTTTCGCCGAAAGATTTCATCACGAGTGTGCAGATGCGCGAGGCCGCAAGGTTGCTCATCGATTGTCAGGATGTTCGGATCCGGGATGTGGGTTGCCGCTGTGGATTCGATGACGCGAGCGCATTCACCAACGCCTTTAAGAAATGTTATGGCATGGGGCCGAGACAATTTCGCAACCTACACAACGATGAAGCAGAATAATAAAAGAACGGAAGCGAAATTGTGGTGTAAAATGTACAAACAGTTGTGTTTTTCTATCAAAAGTTAGCAAATTGCGTTATCGAAGCGAATGTTTGCGGTTTTTGTAAGATATTTGCAACTGTTAATTTGGGCCTTTTACTTAACTTTGCAGCGTGATACCACGTATTGCAGACTTAGACAATCACTGAACATAAAAAACTAAATAGAACCCGTTGGCGGAATTAATTTAAGTTGATAAACATGAGTAAAAAGTTGTACATGTCGCTGATTTTTAGTAACTTAGTGGTGTTCAAAACATTAAGTTCAAACCATCGTATGTACAACCTTTATACAAAATTCGTCAAAAATCCTCGAGATATGCAAGCAATTCTCTGAAAATCTCGTCAATGAATCTGGTAATGTTCCACGTCGTGGTCCTGTTCCCAAGTTTTCGGATTTGGAAGTGGTGGCGCTATCCCTGACGGCAGAGACCGAGAGCATTGATAGTGAGAAGTGGTTGGTCGACTATAAATTGCAAGAATACAAGGACCGCATTCCCAATCTCATATCAAGGAGACAGTTCAATGACCGCAGGAAGAAAACGGCAGGCCTGTGTGAGGAACTGCGCAAGCGGGATTGCCATGGAAATGGATGGCGGAGAGGAACAATTCTTTGTTGACTCCAAGCCGATAGAGGTTTGTAGGGTTGCAAGAGGAAAACGTTGCAAAGATGGGACGTACCGGCAATTTCTCGCAAGCTCCCGACTTCGGCTTCTGTGCTTCGCAGAACACTTTTTATTTTGGTTATAAGTTACACGCTCTCTGTGGGTTAAGTGGAGTTATCCATTCCTATGATCTGTCAAAGGCAAGTGTGGCTGACCTCCATTATATGAAGGATGTAAGACATACTTATCACGACTGTAGCATCTATGGTGACAAAGGGTATATTGGAGCTGACGTACAGCTTGACTTGTTCGAAACCGCACACATAAGACTGGAGTGTCCGTATCGGCTCAACCAAAAGGACTGGAAACCGACATTCATTCCGTTTGCAAAGGCAAGAAAGAGGATTGAGACAATATTCTCACAACTTACAGACCAGTTCTTGGTCATCAGAAACTACGCGAAAATAACGAATGGTTTGTTTGCCAGAATCATTGGCAAAATTAGTGCACTTACCATTCTGCAATACGTAAACTTCATTAACGACAAGCCCATTGGCAGAATTAAGTATGCACTAAATTAATTCCGCCAACAGGTTAAATAGAGTATGCCGAAGAGAAAGACCATTTGTACCGCCTTCCTCCTCCCGCTGACACTCACCGGTTGGAGTCTCCACTGCACCGCGCAGAAGGAGCTCTCTTGGGTGGGCGGCACTGTCTTCGTCTTCGGCGATGTTTTCGAGGCGGGTGGGATCGTTCGCCACCGCTTTCTGCTTCGCAATGCTGGCGAAGCCACATTCCATATCCTCTCTGCCCGTCCTGGCTGCGACTGCACGTCGGCGGTCTATGACACCCGCAGCGTGCAGCCCGGTGACACGGCGTGGGTAGAGGTCAGCTATGACCCGCATGGACAGGAAGGGCCCTTCCGGGAGCGCGTTCGTGTCGAGACCGACAGTCCCGCTGGCTGCAATACCTTATTTATTAAGGGGACGGTAGTGCCGTCAGGCGATGGGGGAGACAGGCCATCCGCCGCCCGTCAGGAGGTCGGGACGGCGGAAGGACGCGACTGAAGAATCACTATTTTCCAATCAATTTTACCCATTAGTCTATGAAAAAAAACATTCTATTCATGATGACGCTCCTGTTGTCCACTCTATGGGCGCAGGCAGCGAGGGACTGGAATCCCCCGTCGGGGAATCAATATCCGTCCCATGCCGTAGTTTATGCGACGCTTTTTGATGCGTCGGGGCAGGAGGTTGACAATGTCGCCGATATGCGTGTTGGTGCGTTCATCGATGGCGAGTGCCGTGCAGCCGCAAACCCAGTATTTCGCGAAACCCCTGACGGGGGGCGGTATATCTACACGCTCCGCATCGGGGTGAACGATGCCGACAAAGGCAAGAAGGTACAATTTGTGCTTCACGACCCTTCGGAAAATGAGTATGTACTTCCTGAAACCATTACCGTGACGGGTGGTGACGAGACGGTTGGGGGCGTTCCTTCAAATCCCTTCCATCTGACGTTTACTCCCATAACGGCGATCAATGGACCATCAGAGCTTCATGTCAACATGGGTGAGACGGTCAATCTGCGCGAGAAATTTAGTTTCGAGCCAGAAGGTGCGTCGCTCCCAGAAGTCCTTCCGTGGGTTAAAGATACCTGTAGCAGCTTTACTATCGTGAACGACGTCCTGACACCTGTACGAACAGGCAGCTGGGCTTACTTCGACCTGTCTATTAGTGGCTGTTGGCATCGTACGGAACTTTTCATTCACCAGCCGATCACGGGTCTCGCTATCAATGACACGGATTATCCTGGCGGCGTGATCACTGTCCCTGTGAATGGAGATGGTATGCTCAATAGGGCGTTGAAAAACATTTTGATTGTACGTCCGACCAACGCTACAGAGAAGGTGAAGTGGACCCCGTCAGACTCCACGGCCATTGTCGATACGCAGGGAGGATGGTGGAATCCTGTCAAGCCGGGAACCTATACAATGACGGCCACTGCACCGGGTGTAGATCCCGTGACGGTGACGGTCAAGATCATCCAGCCTGTCGAAAGGATGACTCCTAATTACGATGAGATCCGTCTTCGTGTGGGTGATGAGCTGACACAGTATCTCCCCTATACCTATACGATTTATCCCGAGAATGCCACCGACAAGGAGGCTGGCATCTCCTATGGCATCAGCAGCGAGGATGGTATCTTGCAGCGCAATGATGATGGTACCATCAAGGCGGTGAATTCAGGAAGCACCACGGTGTGGGTTTACCACAAGGATATTCCTAACGGTCCCATTAGCCTTTCGGTCTATGTCATTGACTTCCCGTCGAAGGAGTCCTTGGCGGTCAAGAACGACCCGTTCTCCGTGACGCTTGCAGATTATGAATTGTCCCAGAAGGTTGATATCTATCAGCGCCTTGTGGACAACATCGAAAACACGGGAACGATCAACTTCCCCTATGAGTTCGATTTTGCTGAGGATACCGCGGGTGAAGGTATTCTGATGTTGTACACCGACGGCGACGACAAGGTAAATGAGGTTTCGGCCGAGCAATATGGCTCTACTGCCGTGAAGTGGACTTACAACCGAACCGCCATGGGCTTCAACGAAGATGGCTCTTTCAATGCAGACAAAGAATATAACTTCTCCGTTGGTTTCAAGCTGAACATCGTGGTGGGTCTTGCAGACGTTTGGTTAGATCGGTTGCAGATGGACGTCAATGACACCGAGGCTGTGATGGTAATTAAGACCAGACCCGAGAATTTCTTGCTTGATGAGAAGCAGCTCACATGGAGAATTCCTCCTTATAGTGATACGGACGATACCCCCGTTTTGGAAATCGGCGATCGCATTGAGGGAAAGAACGAGTGGAAGGTCACGGCCAACCGCCTTGGAAATTACAACGTGGGTATCTCTTATGGCCAGATTGTCCAGGAAGGCAGTGTGGAAATCGGCCAACGTCTCTTGCTTGGTGAGGGATGGAGTTGGATCTCGCTCTTTGCCAACAAGGTCGGCCAAGATATCTTCTACAAGTATTTCTATGACGCACAGGAGGTTCGATCGCAATATATGCTCGTCTATAACGATCCCGAATATGGATTCTTTGGCGACCTCATGGAGTTGACCACGGCGGAAGCCTATAAGGTTTGCGTCAAGGATGGTGCTCACTTCGATATGTTCCTCTATGATGGCGGTGTGTACAACTATAATACAGGCCGTGATATCAACCTTATGCCTGGCTGGACGTGGGTGAGCAATCCCTACTGCTTCGACCACGATTTGCAGGTGGCTCTCGGCAAGGCAACCTTTGCCAACGATTCGCGCATCGTCTCCAAAAATGATGGCTTCGCCACCTTCCAGGACGGCCAGTGGGTAGGAACGCTCACGCGCTTCAACGCAGGCGAGGGCTACCTGGTCTATAACGCTGCTGCAGAGAATGCCTTTGTGTCGTTTGCCGCCGAGGGAGTGATCCCGAAAGCCGAGCCGCGCAGCGTGGCTTCCGCCCGCCGTGCCGCCGAGCAGAGCGTGTGGAGCTATGACGGTAGTCGCTTTGCCGACAACATGAGTGTCATCTGCCAGCCCACGACGGAACTTGAGGCCGACCGCTACACCATCGGTGCCTTTGTCGGCGACGAGTGTCGCGGAGAAGGCCGGATGATCAATGGCCGCTTCTTCGTCACCGTCCATGGCGAGATGGGCGAGAAGGTCAGCTTCCGCCTCTATGACGCATTGACGGGCGAATACTTCGTCCTCGACGACGCTGTGGACTTTGCCTCCACCGTAGGCACCTACCAGCGTCCGATGGCACTCAACACCCCGACGCTCACGGGCATTGACAGCGTCACGGGCGACCAGGGCGTAGCCGTCTATCTCGATGGTGGCCGTGTGGTCGTGGCGGGTGTCGCTGCGGAAAGCGTTGAGGTCTATAATGCCTCGGGTATGCGTGTCGCTGCCGAGGGCCTGGGCACGGGCGTCTATGTCGTCCGCGTCAAGACCGCCTCGGGCACCATCACCCGCACCCTCTTCAGACGTTAGTCTCTCTATGGGCCTCCTCCCACGCCACCGCCAAGGAGCGGAAGCGCGGCGGGAGGCCCTCATAAGATATGTGACCACCGAATCCCAAGAATAACCAAAAACCGACCACGCAATGAGACAGAGCACGCCAGGGCACAGACACCGACTTGCGGCAAGACTTTCAGCAGCCATTCTGATGGCCTGCTCTTGGGCCATTGCGCCCGTCTGCGCGCAGGACATTTCGCAGATAGCCAAGAGCGACCCGCTCATCATCACCGGCTCCATAGGTACCAACAACACCTACTTCCACAGCTCTGCCGGGCTGGGATATATGTCGCCGCTGAGCAATAGCTTCTTCGCCAATCTCAACTTCAACATCTACGGGTTCTCGATGCCGTTCTCGATCTACTTCTCGAACGACAACCTGAACTTCAGCTATCCCCAGTTCTCGTTCAACCTCAGTCCGTCGTACAAGAACTTCACCGCCCACATCGGCCAGTCGTCGATGCCCTTCTCCCAGTATGTGCTCAACATGTCGTTCAATGGTGTGGGACTGGAGTGGCGCGACAAGCAGTTCCGTGCCTCCGCCTTCTATGGTGTGTTGCGCCGCGCCGTCAATGACAACCCCGATGATCCCACCGCCCGCATTCCACAGTACCGACGCTACGGTTGGGGAATCTCGGCAGGCTACAGTAAGGGCGGCAATAGTATCGACCTCTACTTCCTCCGTGCCTACGACTCGGAGAGCTCCATCGATGAGCGGTGGCGTACCCGTGTGCGGCCGCAGGAGAACCTCGTCCTCGGACTGAAAGGACAGTTGAGCTACAAAAACTTCCTCTCGCTGGCCGCCAATGTGGCCACGTCGGCTTTCACCGCCGACCGCGAGTCGCAGCAGGTCATGACCGACGAGGCACGTCGGTTTGACAAGATCTTCGAGACCCGCTACACCTCGCGTCTCCGCTTTGCAGGCGACGCCACGCTCGGACTGACGCTGAAGGGTTTCAATGCGAGCATTTTCTATAAATACATCCAGCCCGACTACGTCTCGCTTGGAACGTACCACACATCCAACAACTACCATACGCTCGGCCTCAGTGCCGGGACGACCCTCTTCCGTCGCCTCACGCTCAGCGCGTCCTTCTCTGGACAGGAGGACAACCTCGCCAAGCAGCAGCTCTATACCACCCGTGGTTATGTCTATAACGCGATGGCTTCGCTCCGCGTCAGCGACCGGATGAACGTCACGGCGATGTACAATGGCTACCTACAGTCGCAGGGCGATGGTACGGCACAGGTCAACGACACCACCGAGATACACCGTGTGCTCCACTCCTTCAGCCTCGTGCCGACCTATAATCTGCCCGGCGAACTGTTCGACCACACCATCTCGCTCTCGGCCAACTACACGGAAAACCGCGACCTCAACAAGTTCTCCGTGGGACAGACCGACGTGAAGACGCTCGCCCTGGGTGCGTCCTACAACCTCAATGTGAAGCCTTGGGAGACCAATTTCACCTTCTCACTGAGCCACCAAAACACCAAGGGCTTCAATTCGGAGTACTCCTCCGACGTGGCTTCGATCTCCACGGGACGCTCCTTCCTCAAGGAGAAGAACCTCAGCACGTCGGCCACGGTGTCGCTCAACTACAACGAGGTGCGCCACCACTCCAAGAGCCTCTCCATGGGCGTGGACCTGTCGGCGAGCTACACCCTCAAGAAATACCACTCGTTCAGCCTCGGAGCCTCCTTCAGCCAGTATGGCGACGTCAATCTGGAGAAGACGAGGAGCACGCTCGACAACCGCGACGTGAGGCTGACGTTCAACTACCTCTACACCTTCACGCTCCTCCAAGTGAGTGCGAAGAAGAAGGATAAGAAGGAACAGAAGGAGAAAGGCAGTAAGGGCCGGTGATCCCATCTCCCGCCCCAATGCCTCGACCGCCACACGATACCGTACAGGATCGTGATCCCACGCCTAAGCTGACCTCCGTTGGCAGCTGGCGTCACCAAGACCACCCTCTCCGCCGACCCCGTTCCGGCGGGAAGGCAGGAAGGAATGCCAAGAGACCATCATCCTCCAAATACCACGCCCCGACGTGGTAGGCGGGGGGAAACAAAACCAATACATAGAGAACATGAGACTGCGAAGATACACCGCCACACTGATGCTGGCCCTGTTGAGCCTCGCCGCCGCGCTGGCCCAAAGCGTCAACGTCAATGTCATGCCCTTGCGCGACGTGCTGCCGCCGCAAGTGATGTACTATCTGTCCAACCCCGGGCAGTACTTCAACATCACCGTACAGAATCCCTCCACCGAGGCCCAGCAGATCTTCTTCGGCGCGGAGCTGCGGCAGGTCACGCCAGCCTCGGGGCTTGAGGTCGTCGTGCCGGCCAAGACCATGCCGCGCCAGCCTATCGAGGTTGGTGCGGGTGCCACGCGCGTTCTCACCGCAGCGGAGATGCGGACGATGTTCAACCACGTCCGATCATCGGACGTCTCGATGCCGTCCAATCTGTTCTCCGATGTCACCTCTGGTTCCTTCGGCAACCTGCCTGAGGGTACCTACGAGATCATCATCAATGCCTATCAGTGGAATCCGAACACCCCCACGCCTGTACTGATCAGCAACCCTGCTCTCAGCCGTACGATGTTTCGTGTCTGCTACCAGGCAAAAGCTCCCGAGTGGCTCATGCCCGTCTCCACGGGCGACTTTGAGAACTGCGACATCGCCACTCTCGTCAAGCAGACCCCCATCCTCACATGGACTGCGCCGCAGGTCAACTGCGATCCGAAGCCGCGCAACTATACCTACGACCTGAAAATCGTACAGCAGATGCCACTCCAGGATCCCCTGGAGGCCATCGAGCGCAACCCCGTGGTCTATCAGGTCACGGGCCTCACCGTGGCGCAGTGTATGCTGCCTGCGAGCATTGTCAACGGATTATCTCCCTTTGAAACCTATGTCGCGCAGGTCACGGCACGATCCAATGCCACACAGATCGGTGCGCTCGACTATATCAATATCCAGAACGACGGACGCAGCCAGTTGCGCCTCTTCCGCATCAAGGACTATTCCTCCAGCTCACCCGACGGGCGTGTGACCTTTGCGCCGCCCGTGGTCAGCGATCCGATGATGGCAGCGGGTGGCGACACGCTCAGCGCCCAGCGATCTGTCACTATCGACTGGAAGGCACCCGTCTCGGACAACCCGTCCACGCTTCCCGTCACCTTCTCCTATGAACTGAAAGCCGTCGAGGCGGTCAAGGATATGGATCTCTCCAGCGAGGCGGCCCGCCGCAGCTTGATGGAGAGCCAGCCAGCCCTCTACGAGGCCAAGAACCTACGGACGCTCAGCCATGACCTGCCCGCCGAGACCTTTGCCAAGGCCAAGGGCAGCATGGATGTCCTCGTGCAGGTCACGGCACGTCCCGACACCATAGCGGGCTCGCACCGTAAGTATATATTCACTGACGAGGGTCGCTCCGCACCCGTGCGCTTCACCGTGGGCAAGGGTGGCATCCGCATCGTCGGACTGGGAGCCGACGGCGACGCTCCCGACTCGCTATACGTCTTTAATAACCCGCGCATCACGTCACCCTATTTCGCCCCTGACGGAGGAGCAAGAAAGCTCTTCGTGGGCGACGCCCTCAATCTCAATTGGGAGCGGCCGCGCTACTATTCCGGTGACGGTGTGCGACAGGACACGATCCGCTTCAGCTACGACGTGGAGCTCTATGCGGCCCGCGAGTACAAGGATCGGGAGGAGATGCTCAAGCAGAAGCCTATCTACACCAACCGGAATCTCACCCAGCGCAGCGACTCCATCGGCTGGTCGGTGCTCGGTGAGAAGGTTGCCAAGGGCGACTATCTCTTCCTGCGCGTCGTTCCGAAGTCGCTCAACGAGGAGTCGATCCACTTCCTCAACGACTCGCTCAACACCTTCGACGCGGCCATGGCGGAACGTATCAGCCACAACTTCTTCAAGTGTCGCAACCAGATAGACATCGAGAACACAAACCCCACCGCCCGGTCTGCCGACGACTTGCGTGGCAGCGAGGTGATGGTAGGTGAATACAAGCTCATCCTCGATGGCGACCTGAAGGCTGTGGAGGGTAAGCCCGGTCACTTCTCGGGCAACGGCCACGTGGTGTGGTCGCCTCTGCTGCTCACATGGAAGCTTGCTGTGGAGTTCTCCGACATAGCCATCAACACCGAAGACCAGGTCTATGAGGGTGTGGTCGAGACATGGGGCGGCAAGGAAGGTGTGAAGATGCGCTCCTCGGAGGTCGTTGACAAACTCTTCTCCGACTGGGGTATCGACAACCTTATCGGTGACACAGGACTTCCCTATGCCGACCGTCTGCAGGAGGAGGCCAATGGCAAGATACGTGGTCTGGCCGATGACCTGCCCGAAATCGCAGAGTACTACCAGGACTTCCAGAAGGGCAAGGCGTTTGTCTCCAACCTTTTGAAGGGCAATCTGGAGGACGTGACCTTCCCGCTGGAGATCCCCGAAGAGTATAATACGACGCCCGTCGGACTGACCATCAACAAGATGAAGTTTGCTCCGACGTTTGCCACGATGGATATCTTTGGCACCTGTGTCGTTCCTGAGAGCGAGGTCACGCAGAAGCAGATCCTCGTCTTTGGTGCGCCGCGCCTCTGTATCAGTCCGTCCAGTCTCATCCCCGAGGGTGGCATGGTGGCCCTGCTCAAGGACTTTGTCATCGAGGAGAAGAAGACGGGATTTGAGTGTACTTTCAAGGCGCCGACCGATGTCATAGAGCCTGCAGACGGTTGCTTCGTGGCTTGGAGCGACAACAAGTTTGTCGGTCTGACCCTCGACGTCGATATGAAGATGCCCGAAGATCTCAAGAAGGTCGATTCCTCTGGCAAACCGACGGAGGAGAGTCCTATGCTCCATATCAAGACTACGCTGTCGAGCTGGGACGACTTCCTCGTCGAGGCCAACCTCGATGAGTTTGAGCACGTCGATCTGCCGGGCTTCACCTTTGGCGCCTCGACGGTCGTCGTCGATCTCTCTGCCACGCGCAATGGCGACGGCATGGTCTTCCCCAAGGAGGACTTTGACCATGCCAAGGCTGGTATCTCCACGGGCCAGGACGAGCTCTGGGAGGGACTCTTCATCAAGAAGATCAACATGCGCTTCCCCGAGTCCATCAAGATTGGCAACGGCGACGACCCGATGTCCTTCACGATGGAGAACATGTTCATCGACCGCTCCGGCATCACGCTCGACGCGGGTCTGAAGAATATCATTGACTACTCTACGGGTAAGGAGGGTGAGATTGACGGTTTCAAATATACACTCGACCACCTCTATATCTCCATCATCCAGAACAACTTCAACAAGTTCTACTTTGATGGACAACTCAACATACCGCTCTTCAAGGGAACGGTCTATTATACTTGCGATATCTACAACCAGTCCTTCACGCAGAAGGGCACGGGCAAGGGCTACGCCTATGTCTTCAAGACCACTCAGATCGAGGACCTCGACTTCGATTTCATGCTCGGTGAGCTGAAACTCGATCATAGGTTGACCTACTTCCTTATCGAGGCACTGCCCGATGCGTCGGGTGAGCTGAAGACCAACGTGGAACTGTGTCGGTGGCGGTGTCACCGTAGCAGGAGCGAAGACTGTCAACAAGAAGCTCGCGAAAAGCTCCCGTTTGACCTCTCGCTTCCCCAGTTGAAGTTCTGTAATATGCGTTTGGCCAACGGCAAGCGTTTTGAGTCGGTCTATGCCGACAGTTTGCAGAAGCGCGACCGGGCGGCTACTGAGGTTATCGTCGATGCCGTCGCGGAGGGTAGCTATGGTTGGTGGAACGAGGCCAAGGATATTGAATTGTGTGGTGGCAAGCTGGTCCTCAACTTTGGCCAGTGGGGTGCCATCGCTATGAACTCGGACCCGTCCAAGCCTTCGGCAGGCGAATGGTTCGAAGGACTCCCCGACGAGGTCAACAAGGCCGTCGATGATGCCATCGAAAAGGGAAAGAATGCGGTCGATAATGCGATTGATGCTGCGGGCAAGGCCGTGGATTCTGCTATTGACGCAGCAGGTAAGGCCGTCGATGCAGCAGGCAAGGCTGTGGATTCTGCTATCGACGCTGCCGGCAAGGCCGTTGATGCAGCTGGTAAGGCTGCCGAATCGGCAGGCAAAGCCATAGATTCGGCATTTGACAAGGCCACTGGAGGCAGTGGTGGCGGAAAGACAAAGAAGTTCCTGGACTACGACGATAATAATCCGGGCTACGGACCCAGTGTGGCCGAGGTGCCCTATGAGGCGGTAGCTCCGGCTGCTGCGGGATCCAACAAGTCGTTGAGCTGCAAGGTGGGTCCGTTCCGCTTTGCACTGACCGACTGGGGATTTGACTATGTCGTCACCGACGGTGAACCCTATCTGGCCATCAAGATTGGTGGTGACATCACGTTCAGTAGCGATCTGGATGTGACGGCGGGTACCACTTTGGAAATCCAGTCCTACGTCAAGAATATCAGTAAACCCAGCGAGATCTCCTTAGAGTATAAGGACCTGAAGTTCCGCGAGGCCCGACTCGACATCGAGACGACTGTGTTCTCCTTCAAGGGTGTACTGGCTGTCGATGGCGACGCGGGTGGTATCGGCGGAACAGACAAGGGCTACAAGGGCAAACTGTCCTGCAAGGTCAAGGGCGGCATCTTCGAGATGGACGTCCAGGGCGGTTACTTCAACCACAAGGAGGAGGGCAACAACTTCTCCTGGGGCTTCTTCGATGTGATGGTGGGTGGCAAGATGGGTATCCCCATGCCGCCAGTGGCCCTTAACAACATTCGTGGAGGTCTCTACATCAACTGCGTCTATAACACGAGCGACAAGCTCAATCCTCGTCCGCGCAAGGGTGCGATTGGTCTTGTCTTCGGTATGGGCATCACGACGAGCGATGGTGAGGCTATCAAGGGCCGCCTCGACTTGACCGTTGCCTTCGACACCAAGAAGAAGACGCTCACCACGTTCCTGTTCAATGGTTCGGTGACGGCGGTCGGCGGCATCGTCAAGAGTAAAGTCAAACTCGTCTATGAGGACAATGAACAGGAACGCTACTTCCAGCTCAACCTCACCATGGATGCTGCTTTCGACGGTGGCGAGCTCAAGGAGATTATGAACGAGCTCAATGGTGCGCTCTCCGAAGTGAAGAGTCAGGTGGATGCTGTCGCAGGAGAGTTCAAAGAAATCAAGGAGACAGCTGAGGAGAGCTTCAAGAGCGGAATGGGCGACCAGAGCAAGAAGAAGAATGAGGATTACGAAAAAGACATGGCTTCCTATGAGAAAAAGAAGGCCGAAGACAAGGACAAGAGCGACGATGGCACATCGTTTAGCGGTCCTTCGCTCAAGGTGAGCCTTGATCTTTATATCGGCCACAAGAAGCCCGGTGGTGCGACCAAGTGGCACCTCTACCTTGGTGAGCCCGACCACGACAAGCGTTGTGAGTTTACGCTCGTCAACTTTAAATCGAAAATCGTTTCGGTGGCCATCGGTGCCAACGCCTACTTCTGTCTGGGCAATGAGCTGCCCAATAACGGCCAGCTGCCTCCGATTCCAGAGAAGGTGAGACGATTCCTCGATGGTGGAAGCAAGGGTGGTGTGCAGAGCGACAATATCTCTGAAGCCAATGATGCCCCGCGCCAAGGCGTGCACCAACTTCCTGGCCAATGCGAAGACCAGTGGCGGTGTGATGCTCGGCGCCTCGGTATGGGGTTATGTAGATGTGAACCTCGGCCTCTTCTATGGCGACATGGGTGCGACGGCGGGCTTCGACGTCTCTATCCGTCACCTCAAGGGCAACAATCAGTGTATGAACCTTGGCAAGGCTCCGGGTATCAACGGTTGGTATGGCGAGGGACAGCTCTATGCCTACCTCTATGCCAAGTTTGGCCTGAAAATCAACCTCGGCTTCTTCAAGAAGAAGTTGGATCTCTTCAATGCGGGCATTGGCGGTGTGCTGAAATGTGGTCTGCCCAATCCAAACTATTTCACGGGTAAAGCCCGCGTGAAGGTAGAGCTCCTCGGTGGCCTCGTGAAACTCAACAAGAAGTTCAGTTTCGAGTGTGGCGATGTGTGCGAGATGTTCTACGGCCCTCGACGACTATGTCCTCTTCGAGAGCTGCAACATCGGCTTGAAGAGTTGGGACGAGGCCGAGAAGGCGAAGATCAGCTGGGATATCCAGAGCAACCCCATAGTGAAGACACAGGCTGATCTAAATGTGCCCATCCGTGTGGTGGATCCCACGCAGCTGAACCGCCTGCAAAACGGTTCCAGTGGCGACGGCAAATCGGAGGAGACACTCAAGGATCTGGCAAGCCGCCAGTTCCGCTTCAAGATGGACACCTCTTTGCCGCCCACGCTGACGGAGTATAGTTCGCTTTCCGACGCCAAGGCTGGCCGCAACGGCGTAGTCTATGAGATGACCCATCGTGTCAGCAAGGAGAATGTGACGCTCTCCGTGGAGCAGCTCCACCGCAACAAGTACTACAAGGTCACCATTTCTGGCTATGCACAGGAGTTCTACAACGGTGCATGGCGCAATCCGGAGACATACGACACCCTCAAGCACAAGTACGTTGCCCAGGCATGGAAACAGACCAAGGAGTTCTATTTCGCCACCAACAATGAGGAGATGAGCTTCAAGGATGACGAGGACCTGTATCCGCATGTGAAGGTGATGTATCCCAACCAGGGTAAGCCGGGCAATAGAGAAGACATGATGTTCAACTATTCTGCCAATGGCCAAAACTACAGTTACGCTTATACTCCCGCATATTGGGAGGACGTGAAGCAGCCGATCATCTCGCTGGCTCGGCCGATGAAGGGCAAAGCCTACCAGAAAGGCAGACTGAAGTGGTATCTTTACTCCAATGGAAAGCTGCTCTCCACCCGGGAGAACCAATGGATAGAAACCAACAGCTACTCCATCCTCACTCCGCAGTCGGGATTCGCCAACGTACCAGAGACCAACAATGCCAACTACATCATCCGCCTGCGCTACGAGTGGACGGAAACCAAGACCTCGCCCTCTACCTGGGTTGCTGTCAAGACCTACACTGTCTGGGGCACTTCCGAGAAGCAGGTGCGTAGCAAGGCGATGAAGGACAACGGCATTGCTAATATCTTCAGCACCAAAACCGGTGGTAGGGGTGGTAGGAAGTCCATCAACAAGAAGGTGGAGGTCTCTGAGGAGAGTCTAATGAATGTCTCGGACAACGATACTGTAGGAACTGGAAGACGCAAGTTTATCGTCACCGTCTATGAGCGGAAGGCAGGTAAGGTCACCAGAGAGTTCGTCAAGGACCTCTTGGCCCTTAAGGTCACTGTGACCAAGCAGGGTGTCACGGGCGATGCGTTGTACGACAAGCCGCTCTACTACTGCAGTAAGTTTATGGCCACCCGTCTCGACAAGATCACCTATGACGGTCAGAACCTAGAAATGAACGACGACCAGCTACTCATCACAAGTGCTAATCAAAGAGGAGGATTTGTGCCGTATTATAACACGGAGAACCCATTTATCTATCTCTCCTATATGAGTCGGATGTTCTTCATCGGTGGTCATAAGTTTGTTTCTGCCAAGAAGAACCTCAACCTGACGGTGCAGAGTACGCAGTCGCTTTGGCTTGAGACGCCCTATGGCAGTTGGAGAGACGGAATACTCAAGAACAGGCACATCGGACAGATTCGTGAAGGTCGCAAGAGCATCGAGTTTGCGCTTACGATGGGCACCTATCGCTTCCAAGACGAGCTGGGAACCGCATATCCGCTTTATAGCGATCATAGTAGTGGTGGTTATACCCAGTGGCTGGGCAATAGCAGCAGCCTGTTTGATGGCCACAAGCTGACGGAGGAAGCCTACGCACGGGTGTTCGCCGAGGTGTACAACATAGCTGAGGACATGCACAACAATATCATCCGTCGTGTTGGTTCTCAGATTTATTACTCCAAATCGAGTATGCGAGACTGGCTGGCGAGCTATGCAGGTTCGAAAGAGCAAACCTATGACGATGCTGAGTCGGGTGTTTACGCATTTGTTCCGAGGTATCAATATGGTGTTGTATGGAATGCGGCCAGCCGTTGTGGACTGAATATCAGTAAGACCATTGAGATGGACAAGGCCTCCAACAAGTATCGCCACGTCCGTATCAGGGCTGACAAGGGAGACTTCCTTGGAAGGACGCTCTACTTCGCCTATGCGGACAAGGACCACAAGAAGTATGTCGATGATGACTATAAGTCACAGTCTCAAGTCCTTCAATTCAATGCGTGGAAGGCGTTGCGCAACAATAATATGCGCCTCTACTTCAAGCGCTACCGTGTCAATGCTTGGGACTACAAGAACAGGCAGTGGACTGTGTACCCGCTACAGTATTCGGAGAAGCGCTTCACCACAACTTACAATGACCTCCTCAAGAATCTGGTAGTGAAGTATAATATCCCATTGCGTGGCCATTGAGCAAAGAGCTATACGGGAGGCAGCAGCTTCGTCGTAAAAAGGTTCAAACTCTGGCGGAAAAGCGGGCAGAGGAGGAAGAAGGTAAAGGGTATAAACATCTAAATAGACGTAAAGCGATGATGAAACAGCAATATAATAATATGAAGGCCCTTGTTTGGCTTTTGGCTGCCGCCGTGTGCGTGCCGTGTATGCTCTCTTGGGCAGCGACTATCCCATGGCGCGCCCCCTTGGGCGTGGTTGTCGGCGACACCATCGTGCAGGAAGCCGATGACGACGACCTGCTGCCGGGCACCTATCCCGTGGGCACTCTCTCCCGGGACAGCGTCGAAGACTCCATAGAGGATCTCTACGTCTATATTAAAGCCGTGGGTCGCACCTATGGCGATAGCATTGTCCTGCGCTGGGCGGTGGAGTCCTATCCCGAATGGGATCGTCTCAACCGCACGGGATACGACGTGCTGCGCCACACCGAGGGAGAGGGCGAGTTCCTCCTCGACACCCTCGCGACGGGCATCCGCCCGATGAGTCTCGCCGACTTCCGTCGTTGCTACCCCGACACGATCGATTCGCTGGCCTATATGGCCATGGGAGCAATTTATGGCGAGGGCGATATGACTCCGGAGATGACCAACTACGAGCCCGGAAGTATCGTCTTTCGTCGAGCTGGAGCAAGACCAAGAAGACGCGACTCATCGGCGCTTTCCTCGCTGCAGAATGGAGACCCGACCTCGCCCAGGCGATGGGGCTGCGCTTTGTCGATAAGACGGCGAAGAAGGGAAAGACTTACTCCTATTTTATTATGCCGTCTGTTCCCGACACGACGGGTCGCTTCTTCATCATGCCAGCCCAGGTGGAGAACCTCCGCAATGAGAAGTATGTCCCCGCTCCCTACGACGTAGCCCTCACCGACACCATTTTGGAGCATGGATCGGTCGGTCTGAGTTGGAATGATGCGATCAACGGTACTTTCGACGTGTTTTGGCGCAAGGTGGGCGAGGCCGATTGGCGCAAAGTCAACGAGTTGCCCTATGCACCGCCGTTCCGTTTCGGTCAGGACGACCCCTCTATTTTCTATGAGCACTCGCCGGGCGTGGTTGGCCTCTATGAGTATGCTGTGCGTGCCTACGATGCCTTTGGCGATCTCACGCCGCTCTCGGCACCCCACAAGGTGTTCTTCCCCGACCTGATGCCGCCGCTCGGGCCTGAGATCACCTCCATCGTCATCGACCGTCCGGGCAAGACCCTCTACGATGAGGTCTATGCCACCATCTACTTCCATAAGGACAGTCTGGAGGATGATTTCGTTCGCTACGTTCCGCTCTACTACAACGACCGCGACTCCTCGAAGCAGTGGAAACTCCTCACCAACCAGTATATTGCGCCAGGAGATACGATGGTCCGCATCGACGTGACCAACATTTCGACGGGTATGATCACCATTGCCGCCGTCGATACTGCCGAGAACATGGGCTACGCCTATCCGAAGCTCCTGCGTGTGAGGGACGCCCGCCCACCCGAGGCACCCACCCAAGTGCGGGGTCTCCCCAGCCTGGATGGCACCATCGCCATCCTTTGGGAGATGAGTGACACGCTCGACGTACACCACTACGATGTTTTCTGGGCCAACTCCCCCGACGATGAGTTTACGATCCTCAATCGCCGTCATGTCATCCCGCGGTCCTATACTGACACGGTGGCGGTGGACATCAACCAGCGGTACATCTACTACTATGTGCGTGCGGTCGATTACGCCACCAATATCGGTGCGCCTTCCGACACCATCGCCGTCCTCCGTCCCAGTACGGTGCCTCCCTCGCGACCCCACCTCGACTCCGCATGGGTTGACAACCGCATGATCCACACCCGCTGGATCGGTGGAAGCGACGAGATGATCTCTCACTACAACGTCTATCGTCGTCGTCCTGGTGCAGCATGGACGCTGCTCCGTGTGGCCGACGGTGACTCCGTGCGTGCCCATGGCTATGCCCTGCAGATCGACGATGCACCGCCCGCCCCGCTGGGTGCGCGCTACGAGTATGCTGTCGAGACCATCAGCCTTTGGGATATCAGCTCTGGTCTCTCGCCCGCCTTCTCCGGCCGTGTCAACTACGACAAGGTGCTACCTCTCACGCCGACCCTCTTCGCCGACTATGACGTGCCTTCGGGCGAGGTCAAGCTGGCCTGGGAGATGGACGACAAGGACGCGGGGGGAGCGGAATACTACTACTGCGTCTATCGCCGCCGCAAGGGGCAGGAGACGTTCCGGTTCATCACCGACGTGCCACAAGGCGTCCATACTTATACGGGCGACCTGCTGCAACCTGGCGAGTGGGCCGAATACTACCTGACGGTGCGCTTCCGCGATGGCCGCCAGGGACAAGTGTCTAACCGGGTGACGGTGGCCGCTCCGGCCAATCCGCCGTCAACCACAGAACAATGATCATGGACATGAAACCAATCCGCCGACTTACGGCCTCCCTATTGAGGCACCGCGCCGCGCCGTGGCTCTGTGCCCTCGCCGTCCTTGTGCTCACTTCCTGCGGCGACTTCTTCGAGTTTGGCGAGGAGCGCACGACGTGGGACGGCAAGATAATCTGCCAGAACGACAGCTCTGTGGTCATGGTGGGTGACACGATGACCCTTTCCGTGGACTTCTCGCCACCCCGTCCCGACAGCCTCTCTGTCTTCTGGAGTGTGACCAGCGACGACTCCATCCCGCCGGCCTATGTCCTTGGCGACCGCTTCATAGGTGTCAGTCCGGGCACGGCTCGCGTCATGGCCGTTCTTTCCAACGCCATGGCCTCCGCCTCCTGCTCCGTGCGGGTCATAGGGCGGTGGGAGCAGCCCGACTTCAATCGTCTCCATCCCCACGACATGGTCATCTATGCCCATATCACCGTGAGAGGAGAGGAATGGAACCCCGACTCGATGATGGTCGGTGCCTTCATAGGCGGGCAGCTCGTGGGAATGGCCGTGCCAAAGACGGCCCACGACATCAACTATGCGCTGCTCCGCATCTGGGTGAAGCATGACACCCATGTGGGACGCATTCTCCTGCGGTGCTATGACCGCCGCCGCTTCCGACTCTACTCCGCGCCGCAAGACTTCGAGTTCGACACGGGTAAGACCCTCGGAACGCTGTCAACTCTATGATATAAACTTTTAGACAAATAGTACGACTATGAAGAAGATACGCTGCCTGCTGCCCCTGCTGCTTCTCTCGCGCTCTTTACGGGATGCACGCTGATGATAGACGAGCCGGAGACCGCCACCACTCCTCAGGAGACCGAGAACGGCGACGGCATCACCTCGCCACGCCGCATCGTGAGCGATATGGGAGAGGTGAGGTACCAAATTGGGCCGGAAACGAGGATGATAGACAAGGACTATCTGCCCTACCTTCTGACCTACAAGACCGACACGCTTGACCGGGTGACGGAGATCTACTTCAACAAGTCGATCCCCCTGGAGTTGCTGCCGCAGCGTGGAGAGTTTCTTGCCACGGACCAAACCGATGCGATTCCCAACGGACTGGCCCACCAAGTGAACCTTGTCCGCACTACCGACAACGGCTATACGGTCGAGGTATCTCCCGCGTCCTATGATGATGTGTACAAAACGCTTGATATCGTAACCGACTTTGACATCGTTCGAGTGCCAGTGGAGCAATCCAACGCCTACGGCTTTTGGAAAGTGGCAGGCGACGAGCCCGAGTATGAGTACAAACTGCGAGGCACTTATCTCAATCCTTTGGCAAAGGCTGGTCCTTACTGTGCAGATGAGCCGATTGATGAAAGATTTTCGTTGGCGTTTGTTGGAGTGAAACTTACTCGGGGGCAATATAGCAAAATGTATTCAAAATACAAAGAAAAAGATCCATATTGGAACTTTGACCCGTTTGGCGGAAAGACATCTTACAATCTCCTTTTGGGGGGAGACATGGATGCGTATGCTGGTCTCGAACTGTTTATGCATTTTCACGCAGATGTTCGCAAGGAAGAAAAATATGCGGACGTATGGAACTCTTTAGAGTATGAGTTAAAAGCGGGTTTTGGCGGAGAGCGTGCAGAACTTGGGGTGACATTACCTATTATGGGCAATAAGTCATGGGCAACAAGCATGTGGAAACTGAATTATTTAAAAAGCAAAGCGCCTAATCCATTTGCAAAAATAAATCAAGTCAATTCGGAAGATTTTTGGATTCCCTTCAAATTTCCAAAGCAACCATTCCTCCTGGGCGGTATCCCTTGCTCCGTAGGATTGGACGGTGCCTTCATGGTGGATATTTATGGATATTTACAGATGGACAACCCATATATTATGGAGGCAGGCCTTAAGGGGACTCTTTTAAAGCAGGGTTTCCACACCGACCCTAAAAATGGATGGTCTATCTATCCTTTTCCTGGATCTCCTTCTACATCACACTTTGAACCTTATGCTATCAGTCAATGCGATAGCGAACTTAAGTCGTTGGGGTTGGGCTTTCGAGCAAGTGTTAATCTTGGATTGGCTTTTTGGGCTGGTGAAATATTAAAGTTGTCTATAGGGCCTACTGTTAAATGCCCTGTCGAATATGGAATAGACCTCTCCGCGCCTAAAGAATTATATATTGGCCGTATAAAAGACAATAAAGGTAAAACACTGGGCTATGCAGGCAATTCTGGCCTTTCTATTGAGCCGTCAGTGACTGTTTCATTCGACGCGACATTGGATGCAAAGATTTGGGAAATTCCACTGGTACACGTTGAGCCAGAGAAGGAATGGAAATTGCCCGGTGATTACCATAGGCGGTGGAATCCGAAATTGTATGTGTATCAGCTTTATCCGAATCCTAACATGTCGAATGCAGACTCCACCCAATTCAGTGCTATAGTAAAGACGGATGAAGCACAATACTTGCATACTCCCAACGAGGTCCCCATGTTGTATATCTATAAGGAGGGCGAAGAAACTGGCATATGTGTCAAACCCCGTGGTAACACTAACGAGGCGTTTAAGCCTACTGCGTATTGTTATGACTTCTTCCTGCCTAAAGGTGTTGATGAAAGCGCTTATTATGCAGTTCCCGTTCTCGAAGGCAAGTATCATGACCCCTTTAGATTTACGTATTCGGGCACGACGCTTAGCATTTATAATTTAGAACAGGTGCGGGTAGAAGGCCGAGCCGATTGGCTCAGAGATGATGAGGAAGCTGTCGCCGTAAGAATGGATATTAATGGAAAGATTATGGAAGATTGCAAAAACGCGCAAATAAAGGTTCATGTGGAGGACGAGAATGGCAATATAACCACGGATCAATACACTGTGGGGAATCCTGGTTTTGCAGAGGAAACTAGACGTAAATTGCTCTTCATATTTGCTCACACGAAGGACTCTCGCCCCGTTGAAGCCACCTTTGAACTCAGCTATATCGACTATTCCAAGCGCGAGCAACACGAGTTGGATATAAAAGCGATAAAGTTTAAAGACCCTAACACCTGTAAACTTGTGGTTGACCTCGAAAATATGGAAGAATGGAACGACCACTGGCAGTTTTAAATTGAATCGTGCCGTGTAGGAGAAAAGTAAAACGAGCCACCCCGTAGATTCCTATATTCCGTGCCCTGTCGCGCAGCAATGGATCCTCCCCCTTTGCTGCACGACAGGGCATTTTGCATGATCGTAGCCCCGAAGTCAACGTTGCGCAACGAAAGCGGTGGAGTGGGGGAGTGCTTGCACTTCCTTTCATACCTATACCCCGATAGGGGCGCGCGAAGAAACTTTCGGCATGGGACGCAAAAAGAGTTGAAAAAATTTGTCCCTTATACAAAAAAATCTTAACTTTGTAGCTGTATGCCAGTTTCGAAGCCACTAAACGGCAAGGACGACACGTTCGACCTCTTGATCCCCCACGAAACACCATACTAAAACAATAAGAACCAATAACGACGAATTTTATGAAGAAACTCACCACCAACTCAAAACTGATCGGGTGCCTGATGGGCCTCAGTATCGTGGCGTTGGGCACAGGATGTACCGACAGCGACTACGATTTGTCCAGCGTCGATTCCACAATCGGCGTGGGCGGCGAGGGCCTGGAGCTGCCAACGAGCAGCACGGAGAACATCATTCTCGACGACGTGCTGAAACTAAACAACAGCGACTTTGTGAAGATAGCGGCCAATGGCGACTACATGTTCAACAAAGACGGCGACGAGGCCACGCCCTCCCATCCCTACATCAACAAGATCTGGGTGGAGAAGGCCAACGTCAACAACAACTTCCGCTTGCACATCACGCTGCCGAGCCAGAGTGCAGGAGCACGCAGGAAGAAGCTGAGCAACCCCGTCACGGCAGAGGGCAAGCTGGCCGAGTTCCACTACACCGGTGCCGCCTCCAACGATATCCGCGAATTAAAGGAGGCCAGTGTGTCGTCCGACGTGGAGATCAGCGTGACCGTCAGTGCCGATTTGAAGCGTGCGGTGAAGACCTTCAAGACCCTCACGCTCACCGTACCCTCCTATATGCGCCTCGACCTGCGCCAGTGCTCACCCTCCCAGCCCGACTACGATGCGGCCACGGGTGTAGTGACATTTCACAACGTGAGCAGCACGGCCAACATCAAGCTCCGTGCCGCGGTCAAGACCTTGGACTTCCAGAAGCCCGCCACGACGGACAACAAGCTGCGCTTCACGCCAGGACAGAATGGCAAGGATGGTCAAGTGGACCTCAATGGCGTGCTGAATGTGGGTATCTCTTTCGACGAGATCGATTATGCCCAGAGCGGTGGCGACCTCTACCTCTCAGCCAATATGTCGATGGGATCCATCACGGTGCATGAGGCCACGGGTAAGTTTGATCCCGAGATCTCACTCCGCGACCTGGGACGCACCACCATCGGCTCCGTGCCCGACTTCCTGACCGACGGCGAGGTGTCAGTCAACCTCTACAACCCCCTCATCGACATCAATATCCAAAGCGACATCGACGTGGCGGGATTTGTCTCCGGCACACTCTATGCCGAGGATGCAAACGGCCAGGAAATGGCCAGGGTACGCATCCCCGAGTTCTACATCCGTCCGGATGGCTCCACCCATGTCTGCATCTGCAAGTATGCTGAGGGTGTGGATGCCTCCGCCTACGACCAGGTGGTGGCCGTTCCCCAGCTCTCCGACATCATGCGTCGCATTCCGAAGACGGTACGCTTTGCCGCCGAGGCCCGTGCCGATGCCTCCCGCGAGGGCACGATGGAGCTTGGCAAGAGCTACACCATCCAGCCCGCCTATTCCATCATGGCACCGCTCGCCTTCGACGAAGGCGCACGCATCGTCTATAACGACACCATCGACGGATGGACTGACGACCTGGAGGACATCGACCTCATGGCGGGCAGCGCCATCGAACTGACGGCCAACGTGGAGAACAAGGTTCCCGCCTACCTGACCGTATCAGCCACCGCCATCGACGTCCAGGGCAAGCCGATTCCCGAGAACCGCATCAAGGTAGAAGTGTCCAACGTCATCAATGCCTCCGAGGACGGCAACACCCCCGTCGTCACACCGCTCAAGATACGACTGACCGAGGGCGAGCCGGGCAGCGTGGCTCTCGTTGATGGACTCACATTCCGCATCGAGGCAGCCTCGGGCGAGGAGGGTGCCAAGAGTATCGTAGGCCAGACCATCAACGCCTACAACCACACGCTGAAGGCGCGCGACATCAAGGTGCGACTTGTCGGCAAGATCATCGTAAACAAGGACTGATAACCACTTTTAGACCCAACACAACATCATGAATAGAAGCAAGAAATATATGATGGTCGCCGCACTGGCCACACTGTCCTGCGGCGCGATGGCCCAGGGACTCAACACGGTAGGGTGTTCAAAAATCGAATCAAAATCTGGTATAAAAAATGGTGTTATATAGGTGTGTCTAAGTTATTAATATTTAACACTTTAATATACAAAATAGTTCTTTGTAAATTTGCATAACTCGCTGGTTTTTAGTACCTTTGTAAACAAAAATATAAGACATGAAAAATCCAGTCAAAAATAAGGAGTCAAAAGAGCTTCAAAAGCGTGTCGAAAAACTAGAGATGGAAAATAAGTCTCTAAAAAGGGACAAACGTAATCTTAAGAGAAGATTGACTACCTCTCAGAATAAGTCCAATAAGTATCGTTCCGAACTTAAAAAAAAAGAAAAGCCGAACGTAGGATTGGACAAGGAGACCTACGAACAAATGATGAGTCTATTAGACGACATCATTATTCATCCTTGATGGTTGCTTTGAGTACGGCTTTTTATTCTCGTCTGTCTATAGGTTCACGTCAGATTGTTGAAATATTCAATATCCTGAATGAGTTTATGGACAATATTTTCGGTGAAGTACCAGCTTATACGACAATTGGCTATTGGGCACAAGAGTTAGGTCTTAGTGTCTATAAGGAATCGTGTACCCTTTTCAAGGGTAAGCGTTATGCCTTGGTAGTCGATGAAAGCATGATGATAGGCAGTGAGAAAATGCTGCTTACACTTGCTGTTGCGGCAGATAATATAGGAATGGCTATCACAGAAAAAGACATATCCATTGTAGACATATCTATCGCTAAGAGTTGGAGTGGAAAAACTATTCAGGAAGTATTTGGAGAAAGTCGCAGCTAAAATTGGGCATGAGCCAGAATATGTTATCAGCGACAATGGCTCCAGTATATGTAAGGCCATTAGAGATGCTGGCTATAAACATCACCATGATATTAGTCATACTCTTGGCATGTTTCTCGAAAGAGTTTACAAGAATGATCCTGATTTTCAAGAGCTTTCAAGTAATGTTCAGATGACGCGTCTTAAATATAACATGCAAGATGTTGCTTATGTACAACCTCCATCGCAACGAAGTATTGCACGTTTTATGAACATGTCAAAATGGATTGACTGGATAAGCAGGATGCAGTATGTATATCATACATTGCGGGAGGATATAAAGAGCATATATGCTTTTATTCCGCAGAATGCTTCTCTGGTTGATGAATTGGCCGAAACGATGGACTGTATAACGAAGATTGAAAAAGACATCAAAAACAACGGGTGGTCGCAAGTCTCTGTTGCTCGTTGCAAAAAACTCGTGACAGAAAGCTTGATGTTGAAAGCATGAGCGACAGCGAAAAAGTTGGCTCTTATATCTTGGGATATTTAGAACGTGAGCTCTCTCTCTTAAATGAAGGAGATGTACACAATGCAAGTTCAGACCCAATAGAATCAACATTTGGAATGACTAAGGCCAGAATGTCTAACGACAAACTTACCGGTGTTACCCCAATGATTCTTATAATGCCTCTGCGCATAGCTTTGGCTGACAGAAACAGGCGAGTTGATTTTGATTTTAAAGAACGTTTGGAGAAAGGAAGACATCGTCACATCAAAGAATGGACTAATGCAAACCTTTCTCCTAATTTGACCGTGAAACGCATCAATACCTTAGGGAAAAAATGCGTCGGATTTTAAACGGATTTTGAACACCCTATCAACACGGGCTACTTCATCGACGGATATACCTTCCGCCACAACCTCAACCCGGCGTATGGAAACGACCAGAACTACGTCTCGATACCCGCTCTCGGCAACATCCAGGTGCGCACACAGGGCAATTTCGGCCTCGGCGACGTACTCTTCGACAACCCGCGCTACGGCATCGACAGCGACAAGAAGAAGACCACCTTCATGAATCCTTATATCGCTGACGGTGAGGCACTGAAGGGCTTTGCCTCGGGTAACAATCGCATCAATGCCGACGTGGATATCACGCTGCTCTCTGCGGGCTTCAAGGCCTGGGGCGGCTACAACACCATCTCGCTCGACGCCCGCACCAACGTAGGTCTGTCGCTACCCTACGAGCTCTTTGCTTTTGCCAAGAACACGGGCAACCAAAGCTATGACATCGGCGACATCCACGCCCATGCCCAGTCGTTTGTGCAACTCGCTTTGGGCCATTCGCGCCAGATCGACGACCGCCTGCGTGTCGGTGCCAAGATGAAGTTGCTTTTCGGTGTGGCCCGTGCCGATGCCGAGATCAAAGACCTGCGTGCCGACCTCAGCGGTCCGGACAAATGGACCATGACGGGACAAGCGATGGCCAATGTGTCGATGAAGGGCTTCACTTATAAAGAGGAGCAGAAAGAGTACAAGGTCGATGGACAGGGCACCTACCGTCGCGTGAACGACGTGGATGTCGATGGTGCCGGCCTGGGTGGCTTTGGTATGGCCTTCGACTTCGGTGCTACTTACAAGATCGACGACGACTGGACGGTGAGCGCCGCGCTGCTCGACCTTGGCTTCATCGGATGGAGCAACAACATGCAGGCCGTCAATCGCCAGACAAGTTTCGAGTTCAACGGCTTCCACGACGTGGCTGTCAAGAAAGAGGACGCCATGGGCAACCCGAAGGACAACAGCTTGGAGTCGCAGGGCGACCGCTATGCCGACCAGATAGCCGACTTTGCCAACCTCTCCAGCGATGGCGACAAGGGTAGCCGCAGCACGGGTATCGGTGCGACGATGAATTTCGGATGCGAATACACGCTCCCGGCCTACCGCCAGCTGAAGTTCGGCTTCCTCAGTTCCACCCGCATCAATGGCAAGTATAGCTGGACCGACGCGCGTCTGAGTGCCAACGTAGCCCCGCTGTCATGGCTCGATGGCGGCATGAGCTTCTCGGTCAATAGCTTCACGGCCAGCATGGGATGGGTCATCAACGCCCATCCGAAGGGCTTCAACTTCTTCATCGGCATGGACCACATCCTCGGCAAGACGAGCAAGGAGTTTATCCCCCTCAGTTCCAATGCCAGTCTGAACCTTGGTATGAACGTCACCTTCTGATAGTCAGCTACGGTTCGCCCAGACGGCGACCTGGCATGATTCCCCATAGCTGCGCCCGCCATCAGCCCCCACAGGCCGTTGGCGGGCGCATCCTTTCGTCAGCGACTCCATCCTTTTGTCCCGTCTTTTCCGTCGCGATCTTCCTCCCGATTTCCATCATTTCCATCACCATTTTAGTCCCTTTGCCGCCCCGTCACGGCACCCTGCTGCCTTGTCCCCAACATTTCTCCCTCATTTATTTGGTCGTTTCGGAAGAAAACTGTAATTTTGTCGCATATTTTAAACAATCTCCTGAAACAAGACGAACATGAAAGATGTAAGAATTGTAGAGTGTGTCCCCAACTTTTCCGAGGGCCGCAACATGGACGTGATTAACCAGATTACCCGCGAGGTCGAGTCTGTCAAGGGCGTCAAGCTCCTCGATGTCGATCCGGGTGAGGCCACCAACCGCACCGTGGTGACGTTTGTCGGCTCGCCCGATGACGTCTGTGAGGCTGCTTTCCGTGCAGTCAAGAAGGCTGGCCAGCTCATCGATATGCGCCAGCACCATGGCGCACACCCCCGCTTCGGTGCCACCGACGTGTGCCCGCTCGTACCTGTAGCCGGCATCACGCTGGAGGAGTGTGCCGAGTTGGCCCGCAAGTTGGGTGAGCGTTTCGCCAACGAGTTGGAGATTCCTTGCTACCTCTACGAGGCCGCCGCACAGACCGAGGAGCGCAAGAACCTTGCCGTCTGCCGCCGTGGTGAGTATGAGAAGCTCGCCGAGCGTCTCGGCACGGAGGATGGTCCCGATCTGGGCAACCGTCCCTTTGACGAGAAGGTGGCACGCACGGGCTGCACCGCTGTCGGCGCACGCGACTTCTTGATTGCCGTCAACTATAACCTCAACACCACCTCCACCCGCCGCGCCAACGCCATCGCGTTCGACGTGCGCGAGAAGGGACGCCCCATGCGCGAAGGTGGTAGCCTCACGGGCAAGATCCTCCGCTACGAGAATGGATCACCCATCATGCAGCCGGGCACGCTGAAGGCCACAAAGGCCATCGGATGGTTCATCGACGAGTATGGCATCGCACAGGTCTCGATGAACATGACCAACATCAATGTCACCCCGCTCCACAAGGCCTTCGACGAGGTCTGCCGTGCCGCCGCCGAGCGTGGCGTCCGCGTGACGGGTACGGAGATTGTCGGTCTCATCCCGAAGCGCGTGCTCATCGAGGCTGGTGAGTATTTCCTGCGCAAGCAGCAGCGTTCCACCGGTATCCCCGAGGAGGACATCATCAAGATCGCCATCCACTCCATGGGTCTGGAGGACCTCAAGCCCTTCAACCCGAGAGAGAAGGTCATCGAGTATCTCCTGGAGGACGAGAACAAGACGGCGAAGCTCGTCGATCTCACGGTGAGCGAATTTGCCAACGAGACATCCCGCGAGAGTCCAGCACCGGGTGGTGGCACGATCGCCGCCTACATGGGTGCTCTCGGAGCTGCCCTGGGCACGATGGTGGCCAACCTCTCCGCCCACAAGCGTGGATGGGACGAGCGCTGGGAGGAGTTCTCTCAGTGGGCAGACCGTGGTCAGGATATCGTCCGCCGCGCCCTGCACCTCGTCGATGAGGACACCGAGGCCTTCAACCGCATCATGGATGCCTTCGGCCTGCCCAAGGGAACCGAAGAGGAGAAGGCTGCCCGCAGCCAGGCCATCCAGGACGCCACGCTCTATGCCACGAAGGTGCCTCTGGAGACGATGAAGACCGCCTATGCCGCCTTCGACATCTGCCGCGCCATGGCACAGGAGGGCAACCCCGCCTCTGTCAGCGACGCAGGAGTAGGCGCACTCGCCGCCCGCTCGGCAGTGCTCGGCGCATGGCTCAACGTCCGCATCAACGCTGCTTCTCTCAAGGACCGTGCCACTGCCGACGCCATCTTGGCCGAGGCCAAGGAGATGGCCGAGAACGCACAGCAGCAGGAGAAGGAGATCCTCGCTATCGTCGATACGAAGATCGAGGGATAAGACACCATACCGAAGCCCTTTGGCCGAAAGACGCCAAAGGGCTTTCACCATTGAACAAAAAATAACAAAATAATGACCTTAGCAGAATTTCAGGCCGACATCCGTGCCGGCATTCCCGCTGAGCTGCCGGCATTGCAGCCCTACGACATCACCATCAACCATGCGCCCAAGCGTAAGGATATCCTCACCCCGGAGGAGAAGAAGCTCGCTCTGCGCAACGCGCTCCGCTATTTCCCGAAGGAGCTTCACGCACAGCTCGCCCCCGAGTTCGCCGAGGAGCTGCGCCAGTACGGCCGTATCTATATGTACCGCTACCGTCCCACCTATGAGATGAAGGCCCGCAACATCTCCGACTATCCCCATCGTTCGGAGCAAGCCGCAGCCATCATGCTGATGATCCAGAACAACCTCGACCCGCGCGTGGCACAGCACCCGCACGAGTTGATCATCTATGGAGGCAATGGCGCCATCTTCCAGAACTGGGCACAGTATCGTCTGACGATGAAGTACCTCTCCGAGATGACCGACGAGCAGACCCTCGTGATGTACTCTGGCCATCCCTTCGGCCTCTTCCCGTCACACAAGCGCGCACCGAGAGTGGTCGTCACCAACGGTATGGTCATCCCCAACTACTCCAAGCCCGACGACTGGGAGCGCATGAACGCCCTCGGCGTGAGCCAGTACGGACAGATGACGGCTGGTTCCTATATGTATATCGGCCCGCAGGGCATCGTCCACGGCACGACGATCACGGTCCTCAATGCCGCCCGTCGTGTGATGCACGATCCCGCCCGTGGTGCCAAGAACCCCATCCCCCTCTTCGTCTCCTCTGGCCTCGGTGGCATGAGCGGTGCTCAGCCCAAGGCTGGCAACATCGCCAAGGTGGTCAGCGTCGTAGCCGACATCAATCCGCTCGCTGCCGAGAAGCGTCACGAGCAGGGTTGGGTCGATGAGCTCCACACCTCGCTCGACGAGTTGATTCCCGCCATCCGCGAGGCCGTGAGCACCAAGACGGTGAAGTCAATGGCCTACGTCGGCAATGTCGTCGATCTCTGGGAGCGCTTGGCCGAGGAGGATATCGAGGTCAATCTCGGTTCCGACCAGACCTCTCTCCACAATCCGTGGGCCGGTGGCTACTATCCCGTGGGTCTCACCCTGGAGGAGAGCAAGCGCATGATGGCCGAGGATCCGAAGGAGTTCAAGGCCCGCGTCGAGGAGTCTCTGCGCCGTCAGGTGGCCGCCATCAACAAGCTGACCGCCCGTGGCATGTACTTCTTCGACTATGGCAACGCCTTCCTCCTGCAGAGCTCACGCGCCGGTGCCGACATCATGGCTGCCGACGGTCACGGCTTCCGCTATCCGTCCTACGTCCAGGATATCATGGGTCCGATGTTCTTCGACTACGGCTTCGGTCCGTTCCGCTGGGTCTGCACCTCTTGCGATCCCGCCGACCTGGCACTGACCGATAAGATTGCCGAGGAGATTATGATGGACGAGCGCAGCCATGCTACACCCGACATCCAGCATCAGCTCGACGACAACATCCACTGGATTCGCGAGGCAGGTCCCAACCACCTCGTCGTCGGTTCACAGGCCCGCATCCTCTATGCCGACTGTGAGGGCCGTACCCGCATCGCGCTGGCCTTCAACGAGGCTGTCAAGGATGGCCGCCTCAAGGCTCCCGTCGTCCTGGGTCGTGACCACCACGACGTCTCCGGTACCGACTCTCCCTTCCGCGAGACCTCCAATATCTATGATGGTTCTCAGTTCTGCGCCGACATGGCCGTACAGAACGTCATCGGCGACTCCTTCCGTGGCGCCACGTGGGTGAGCATCCACAACGGCGGTGGTGTAGGCTGGGGCGAGGTCATCAACGGTGGCTTCGGTATGGTAGTCGATGGCTCCGAGGAGAGCAGTCGCAACATCCGCGAGATGCTCTTCTGGGATGTCAACAACGGTATCTCCCGCCGTGCATGGGCCCGCAACAAGGGATCCATGGATGCCATCCAGCGTGAGATGGACCGCACGCCCGACTTCCGTATGACCATGCCGAACCTCGTCGACGACAACATCATCGACGCTGCGTTCTAACATATTGTCTGGGGGCCGCAACAGGCTCCCAGACAACCTGTTGCGCGATATGTTTTCAAGCAACGATAAAATCAAAACATCAACCCATCGGGCCTTCACGGGCCTGACAACACTTTAAGAAAGAAAAGAAGCAATGGAACGTAAAATCCATTATATCAGCGCAGAACATCTGACGCTCGATACCGTCCGCGCCATCATCCGCGAGGGCTATGAGCTGCGTCTCTCCGACGACGCCAAGGCACGCATCATCCGCTGCCGTGAGTATTTGGACAAAAAGATTGCCACCGCCGAGGCACCCATCTACGGTGTGACGACAGGTTTCGGCTCCCTCTGCAAGGTGAGCATCGACGAGGACAAGCTGTCCCAGTTGCAGATCAACCTCATGATGAGCCACGCCTGTGGCGAGGGCGACCGCGTGCCGACGGATGTGGTCCGTCTGATGATCTTCTTCAAGATCCAGTCGCTCTCCTACGGCTACAGCGGCATCAAGCTCGACACCGTGGAGCGTCTCATCGAGTTCTTCAACCACGGCGTGTGCCCCGTTGTCTATCAGCAGGGTAGCGTGGGCGCCTCTGGCGACCTCGTGCCGCTGGCTCACCTCTGCCTGCCGCTCGTCGGCCTCGGCCATGTAGAGTATGAGGGCAAGATCATCACGGGTGAGGAGCTCAACGAGAAGATGGGATGGAAGCCCATCCACCTCGCCTCCAAGGAGGGTCTCGCCCTGCTCAACGGTACGCAGAACATGCTCGCCTTCTTCGTCTGGAGCGTCCTGAAGGCACAGGATCTGTCGAAGTGGGCCGACCTCATCGCCACGATGTCCCTCGATGCCTTCGACGGCAGAATCGAGCCGTTCCTGCATCCTGTCCACGCCGTTCGCCCCCATCGCGGCCAGATGGAGACGGCAGACCATATCTACGAGTTGCTCCAGGGTTCTGAGCTGATCAAACAGCACAAGACCCATGTGCAGGATCCCTACTCCTTCCGCTGCATCCCGCAGGTGCATGGTGCGTTCAAGGATACACTCCACTATGTAGAGGAGGTCTGCACGACCGAGATGAACTCCGCCACCGACAACCCCACCGTGGTGCCCGAGGAGGATATGATCATCTCTGCCGGCAACTTCCACGGTGAGCCCATCGCCCTTCCGATGGATTTCCTGGCCATCGCCCTCAACGAGCTGGGCAGCATCTCCGAGCGCCGTATCTACAAGTTGGGTGACGAGCAGCGCGGTCTTCCCTCCATGCTCGTTGCCAAGCCGGGTGTGAACAGCGGATTCATGATCACCCAGTATGCTGCCGCCTCGATCGTCAGCCAGAGCAAGATGCTCTGCATGCCCAACTCTGCCGATAGCATCCCCACCTGCCAGGGTCAGGAGGACCACGTCTCCATGGGTGCCAACGCCGCCACGAAACTCTATCGTGTGGCCGAGAACACGGAGCGCGTCCTTGCCTTGGAGCTCTTCAACGCCGCACAGGCCCTCGACTTCCGCCGTCCGCTGAAGTCCTCGCCCGCGGTAGAGAAGTTGCACGCAGAGTACCGCAAGATCGTCCCGTTCATCGAGATCGACCGCGTGATGTACCCGCTCATCGCCAAGAGCATCGAATTCATCGCCAAGAATCAATTCTAAACGTTTTATCCCCATCGATCGTTAGGCGCAGCCTCATGATCGATAGGGAAACTAAAACGAAAAAAGTAAGATCCGTGCGGGGGACGGCAAGGGGGTGTCCATGACGGGCGCGCTTGCTCTCCCCCGCACTTTTTTTATTGGTATCATCATTATTTATATTATACGAAGACAATGAGAACGATATACACCAACATCGCCCAACTCTGTGGCATCACCCACGGAGAGCTGCGCAAGGCGGGACAGGAGATGGCCCGCGTAGAGACGATGACAGACGCATGGCTCGCCGTCGAGGACGACAAAATCTTGGATTTCGGCACGGGAAGCGTGCCTGCGGAGCTGATGCAGGACGCTAAGGTCATCGACACCAAGGGCGCCTTCGTCATGCCGCGCTTCTGCGACAGCCATACCCACCTGGTCTGGGCAGGCAGCCGTGAGCAGGAGTTTGAGGACAAACTCCAGGGATTGTCCTACGCCGAGATTGCCGCCCGCGGCGGTGGCATCCTCAATTCTGCCGACCGTCTCCACGAGACGAGCGAGGAGGACCTCTTCGAGCAGACCATGCGCCGTGCCGAGGAGATCTGGCAAAAGGGCACGGGCTGTGTGGAGATCAAGTCTGGCTACGGACTGACGACCGAGGATGAGTTGAAAATTCTGCGTGTCGCCCAGCGTGTAAAGGCCCATTCGCCACTCCGCATCGTGACCACCTTCCTCGGTGCCCATGCCGTCGGCCGAGCCTACAAGGGACGCCAGTCAGAATATGTCGATCTCGTCATCAACGAGATGATGCCCCGTGTGGCTGCCGAGGGACTGGCCGACTTTGTAGACGTGTTCTGCGACGAGGGTTTCTTCACGCCAAGAGGAGACCGACCGCATCCTCGAGGCTGGCGAGAAATATGGCATGAAGGGTAAGATTCATGCCGACGAGCTGGCCTTCTCGGGTGGATCCCGTGTTGCCATCGCTCATGGTGCACTCTCTGCCGACCACTTGGAGGCACTCCCCGAGGAAGGCATAGAGCAGTTCCGTGGTGCCGTCACCATGCCCACTGGTCTGCCGGGTACGTCCTTCTTCCTTAATATGCGGTTTGCCCCGGCCCGTGGCTTCATCGACGCTGGCCTGCCCATCGCTCTCGCCTCCGACTACAACCCAGGCTCCACGCCGTCGGGCGACATGAAGTTTGTCTGGTCCCTGGCCTGCACGAAGATGCGTCTCACGCCCGAAGAGGCATTCAACGCCATCACCCTCAACTCCGCTGCCGCCATGGGCCTGTCCGCGGAGTATGGCAGTGTGGAGCGTGGCAAGCACGCCTCCCTCCTCTTCCTGCGCGACGTTCCCTCGTTGGCATGGCTTCCGTACCAATACACCACGCCGCTGCGCCACGCTACGTTTTAAGACCAAGCGCTTCAACGTCCGCAAAGAGGCCACACACCGTTGCACATAGCAGGGTAGTGGAGACTTTATACGATAGACAAAGCCACATTCGCAAGGGAGAAACCCGTTGGAATGTGGCTTTTTGCATCCCCATCGGGATGCTGCAAAACACTAATCAAACACAAAAAAGCTTGTGTGAGGAATGGCTGGCGACCGTGAAGGCAGAAGCTATGGACAGCATCTTCATCTTCTGCGGTAGCCTACCTCAGTATATCTTTGAAGGCGAGGTTGGCCAGCAGGGCTGTCGATTGACTGAGCATGCGGATAAACTCCTGGGCCGACGACTTCATATAGGAGTCGCGCAGCAGGTGCACACAGCCGTCCATCTCGTTGCCCTCCGCATCGATAGGGATAGCCTTCATACCTGGCTGGGTGAGCGTGGTGGATTCCGAGAGGATGGAGACAAGCGAACTGCGGCTCAGCAAGTCAAAGATGATATTGACATTGTTGACCTCCACCATGATTTTGAAGTTGTTGTCACGCCCCTCCAGCAGGTGCTCGAAGGCGTTGCGCGCCTGCAAGCCCTTGTAGGGCAGAATGAGATCATAGCGTTCAAGGTCAGCGAGGGTGACGCTCTGCTGCCTTGCCAGCGGGTGGTGATCATTGACGATGGCTGCCAGACGATTGCTAAAAATCGCCCTGCTGTCTATCACCTTGTCCCGTTTCAGCGGCTTGAAGGCCAGCACAAGGTCCAGTTCACGCTTTTTCAGTCCGTCCATCAGTTCCTGCATGGAACGATAGACGATGTTGAGCCTGACGTGGGGGTAGGCATGGATGAACGCGATGAGCGTCTCGGCCATGATGTTGCTGAAGGAGAATGTCACTCCGATGTTGAGTTCTCCAGCCAGCATCTCGCGCAGGTCGTTCATGTGGTCCGCACAAGCCCCGGCCGCATTGACCGTCTTTTGGGCGTAGGGCAACAGTTCTTTTCCCGCCTCCGTGAGATACACCTCGTGGGAATTGCGCTCAAAGAGCGGCATTCCTATCTCCTGCTCCAGATGGGAAATCTGCTGCGATAGGGTACTCTGCGTGACGTAGAGCTTCCGCGACGCCTTGGAGAAATTGAGCGTTTCGGCCACCTGGAGAAAATATTTCAATTGTCTGATTTCCATTCTTATCGGTCTAAATCCGTTTGCAAAGATACTACAAGAGTTTCTATTCGTGCGTATCGCGGGCATGATTTTTCTCCTTTCTTGTCCTTCTGTGTGCACCCTGTCTCACTCCTACGGCATGGGGCGTGACAAACTCTCCGTTGCGCTTTTTCCGTTCCACGAGCATGGCGAGCAACTTCCGCTTGCGTGTATCCTCGATGAAACGGCGGAAAAAGAGATTGGGCACAGCCACGCCGAGGGCGATGCAGATGATGGCCAGCGAAGCTTTGATGGCATTGTTCATACCCACCGTGACTTCACCGACGACACCGTGCATCTCGATGAAAGCGAAGAGGGCGCGATACATCAGCACACCCGGAATCATCGGGATGACACTCGGGATGGTGATACACTGATGGGGCACATGAAACCAGTGGCGCGCCTTGATGACAGCGATGCTTACCGCCGTGGCTCCCGCCAGCGACCCGATGGTCAGTCCCATGTCCAGGCCGAGGTTGCCATTGCTCGGACCAAGGTTGATAAAGTTGCGCACACACACGGCGATGATACCACCCACGGCCACGACGGGCAGCAATCGCCGCGGGATGTTGAAGATGGTGGAGAATCCCATGGCCGACACGGCGGCAGCAATGGCATACTCCCAATACTCATGATGGGGCGTCATGGTGAGCGTCTTGGCAAAATTGTCGATGCCGCAGACCTTGATGGCAAAGGCGATGCCGAAGGCCATGGCCAGCACCATGAGCAACGTATTGACGGCACGGATGAATCCGGTCTCGATATAGCCGTCGAGCATGTCGCTCACAAAGTTGATGAGTGGCACGCCAGGTACGATGAATAGCGCGCACGCCATCAGTGGGTGCCATGGCGTAGTGGAGATCATCCACGACGGCATGCCCGCCATCATCGCTGGATCAGTAGAAAGGAGTGCTGTCGCCCAAGCCAGCAGCGTGGCCACGAAGGCCGAGATGCCGATGGCGACGTAGTTGTTGCAACCCATCGTGGGGAGAAACATCCGCAGGCGGAAACCCAGGATGGCCGCCAGGGAGCAATAAAAGAATGCGGTCCAGTCGCAGCCAAACTGGATGCAGAAGCCACCGCAGGCAAAGCCGCCACCTATCGCCACCTGCCAGGGGGTGAAGCCACGTGGCGCATCGTGGATGTCGTCGAGGGCCTTCTCATACTGCACGAGCGAGAAGTCCTCGCGGATGGCCGTCCAGGTGAGGCGGCTCACCTTGGCGATGGTGGCCAGACTGATGCCGTGACGCTCGCAGCGCTGAAACTTCGTAAACGAGTGGAGCTCATCGCTGTAGTTGACCATGAGCACGTTCCAGTTGACATAGAGGTGTATGTAGCGCTCGTCCAGTCCCAGGAAGGCCATCGCGCGCTTCATCGTCCGCAGGATGCGCGAGGTGTCGGCCGCACTCTCCATGAGCAGGCTTCCTGTGCGTAGCAGCAGGTCGAGCTTGTGGCAGAGTTCCGTTTCGGCCACTCCGCGCCGCCGCCTCGGCTCTTCTACTGCCGAGGGGCGCACTGAAGGGTTCTCTGTTTTGACGTTTCTCATTCGTTTATCCGAATACAAAGATCAGTATCTGAATCGTGACGATGCGCAGGAACATAGCGAAAGGATAGACCGTGGCGTAGCCCACGGCGGGCGCGTCAGCAGAGGTCTGCTCGCGAACGTAGGCCAAGGCTGCCGGATTGGTATGGGCACCAGCAAGCACACCGAGCATCGTGTAGTAGTTGATGTGGAAGACATAGCGGCCTATCAAACCACCAACCAGAATAGGCACCATCGTGATGGCGGCACCATAGGCAATCCACTGCGCGCCCTCACCCGTGGCAAGGGTTTGTACAAAGGGCGCTCCCGTGCCCAGTCCAACACAGGCCAGGAAGATGCAGATACCCACCTCGCGCAACATCAAGTTGGCCGAGATCGTATTATAGGTCACGAGGTTATATTTCGGGCCGAAGAAACCGATGAGGATGGCCACCACCAGCGGGCCGCCGGTGAGTCCCAGTCGCAGGCTCTCATTGATACCCGGAAGGAAGAAGGGGATGTTGGCCACGATACAACCGAGCATGATACCAAGGAAAATAGGGATGAGGTTGGGCGCGTTGAGCCGCTTCATTTGGTTGCCAAGGAGTTTCTCCGTATGGGCAATAGCAAGCTCCGTACCCACCACCGTCACACGATCACCAAGCTGCAGTTTCAGATGCGGGGTAGCGATGAGGTCCACACCGTTGCGGTTCACTCGCGTGATATTCGTGCCAAGGCTCGTGCGGATACCCATCTGGCCGATGCTCTTGCCGTTGACACCCGGCTTCGTCACAAGGATGCGACGCGTGATCAGATCCTTGCCAAAGGTCTCGGGCGCCACCTCTACCTTTTCGCCGACAAGGGCCACGATGGCCTCCACGGCCGTAGGATGGGCCACCACCTGGAGCAGGTCGCCCTCGTTGACTACCGTCGCCCCGTTGACCACTTCACCCTTGCCACTGCCGTCGCTGTGGATGATACGCGAGATCATGAAGTCGCGTTTCAGCACTTCGTGGATCTGGCGCACCGTGTCGCCAGCCACCATTTTGTTGGTCAGGCGCACAGAGAACGTGTGGAGTGTCATTTCCTTCAAGTGGCCTGCGCCCATTTTGGCAGCGTCCTCCTCATGGTGTCTGTCGATGCGCAGGGCATAGCGGAGGATGACAAATGAGAGGATCACACCCAGCACACCCACAGGGTAGGCGATGGCATAGCCTGTGGCGATGGATGGGGCGTCAATGTGGCGCAGATCGCTGAACGCCTGCTGTGCCGCACCCAGTCCCGGGGTATTGGTCACGGCACCCGAGAGGATGCCGACGAGGGTCGTAGCGGATGTGCCAGAGAAGGAATAGACCACGAGGGTTGTCACAATACTCAATGCCACAACTACAATACTGAGGATATTGAGACTCTTGCCACCTCCACGGAAGGAGGAGAAGAAGCCCGGGCCCACCTCAAGGCCGATGGAATAGACGAAGAGTATCAAGCCAAACTCCTTGAGGAAGTGGAGCAGATGCTCGTCGATGGTGATGGGAAGGTTGCCCATCAGCAGACCGATAAACAACACCCAGGCCAGCCCGAGCGATACTCCGCGCACCCGAACCTTGCCCAAGCACAGGCCGAGCGTGATCACCAGGGCCAGAATCATCACTGAGTGGGCCACGCCTCCTCCCCACAACTCGGGGAATCCGTAAAACAACTTTTCAAGTATTTCCATTTGTACTTTATTATTTTGACTAATTTCCTCTGCCTTGCCGCAGCGCCACACCTGTCGGAAGTGGCATCCGCGATTTTCGATTGCAAAGGTATAGACAATAACGAAAGCCGCAGATCATCGGCATTTAAAAAGCACAAATGCAGCTATAAGCATTTTCGATAAGATGATTTCTGCTTGTTTCCTTTCCGATTTACTTTTGTATATCAACAAGTTACACACCACTCCCACGCCATCTCACTCTGATTCTTACCACCCCATATTCCTGCTGACTTTCATCTACACACCAGCCATCGCATTCTAAAAAACTGATAGCCGCATACGGATTTACTTTCTTTACTTGCAAATTCTTGATTCAAAAATCGAATGGAAACGGGTTAATTAGATGGTAAAAACACAAAGCGGGGCACCACGATGGGTGCCCCGATAAATTTGATACATATATATATTGTGTCCAGTAAGTAGAGCCCGCAGTCGCTGCGGGTGTGCCGTTCCGCTACGGCAACTAATCGTGTTTCATATATTAATGAGGAGAAAAGGGGGAAAGTAACCCCTGTTTTGAGAAAAAAATCAAAAAAAGTTTGTTTAGATTTAGTGATGCGATTTTGTTTACTACGGTTTTGTCTTGAATATCAGCAGTTTAAAGGGTCTTTTTCGTAAATCCTCTTTTTTATTTCGTAGATGGTTTTTTCTAAGGCTTTTGTTCGTGAAGCTATCAGTTTGGGTCGTGAGCAAGGGGGAGGGGATGCAAAACGGTGGGAGACGAACCCGACTTCACAGCCGACATTCGTCATCCCACCGATGGAATGAATTTCATAAAGGGAAACAGCTTACGAGATTTTCACAAACCTCAGTAAGCGTAAAAACCCCAAACGAAGTTATACTTCCAAGGTTGTTTCCTTGAAGTCAGAATGATGAGAAACCGATCGTAGCCCTGTTGGGGACAGGGCAAGTCTTTTGATAATACAGGAATCCAAACGACAGGCAACGACGCATGCGCTGTCCATTTCACCCACTTCGCCGACTGCGCTTTGACTTCCAAAGACCTTCCAAAACATCGAGAACTGACTTCTCCGGTTCAACTGGAATTGATAGTATGGTAAACTCTTTTACCATAAGGCTGGCTCTAAAATCAGACCGATAGACCTTTTACCCTCAATGGTTTCGAAAGTCCCCGAACTAATTATTAGAACCAGCCTTAACAAGCATTGATTACTTGATATATACTTTCTTGACACTTCCGTCAGCATGACGGATCATATATATGTTGCCCTTGCAAGGAGCCTCGACCTTCTGGCCGCCGAGCGTATAGAACGTTACGCCCTCGCTCATCAGCCTCTGGATGGAACCGATGCTGTTAGCCTCTGCCGCAGCCTTGGCATCAGCGAGCAGCTGCTCGATAGCAGTCTTGATGGTCTCCAGGTCGATGGTGCTATTCTCGTCGAGTTCCACGGCCTCATACAGAGCCTTCAGCTCATTCTTCTTCTTGTTGATGTCATACTGGATACTGGACTCCACACCGACAAACTGTGCGGCTACGATGGCGTAGTCCTTCTCGATAGTGGCCTTCACCTCGTCGAGGCGAGTCTGTACAGCGGCAATCTCGTCGCTCAGGCGCACATAGGCAGCCTCATTGGCTACGAGCTTCGCATCGGCGACCTTTGCATCAGCGAGAAGCTGCTCGACAGCAGCCTTGATGGCCTCCAAGTCGATGGTGCTGTTCTCGTTGAGTTCCACGGCCTCATACTGAGCCTTCAGCTCATCCTTCTTCTGGTCGATATCGCCCTGGATAGCGGCCTCGGCATCAGCAAACTGTGCGGCTACATTGACATAGTCCTTCTCGATGGTGGCCTTCACCTCGTCGAGGCGAGTCTGTACGGCGGCAATCTCGTCGCTCAGGCGCACATAGGCAGCCTCATTGGCTACGAGCTTCGCATTGCCGAGCTTCGCATTGGCGAGAAGCTGCTCGACAGCTGCCTTGATGGCCTCCAGGTCGATGGTGCTATTCTCGCCGAGCTCCACGGCCTCATACTGAGCCTGCAGCTCTGCCTTCTTTTGGTCGATATCACCCTGGATAGCGGCCTCAGTATCAACAAACTGTGCGGCTACATTGGCATAGTCCTTCTCGATGGTAGCCTTCACCTCGTCAAAACGAGTCTGTACAGCGGCAATCTCGTCGCTCAGACGCACATAGGCAAGCTCGTTGGCTACGAGCTTCGCATCGGCGACCTTTGCATCAGCGAGAAGCTGCTCGACAGCAGCCTTGATGGCCTCCAAGTCGATGGTGCTATTCTCGCCGAGCTTCACGGCCTCATACTGAGCCTGCAGCTCTGCCTTCTTCTGGTCGATATCACCCTGGATAGCGGCCTCAGTATCAACAAACTGTGCGGCTACATTGGCGTAGTCCTTCTCGATGGTGGCCTTCACCTCGTCAAAATGAGCCTGCACGGTAGCGACCTCCTCGGTCAAACGCACATAGGCCGCCTCGTTAGCCAGTTTCTTCAGATGCTCTGCCTGGGCGGCAGCAGCTTCCTCCAAATATTTGGCGATGGCCTCATTGACACCCTTCACGGCCTCGGCGTCCAGCGTAGAAGTCTCCGTGAGCGCACAGTCGGCGTTCTTGGCATCAAGGTCTGACTGGATGGCATCGATCTGAGCCTGAATGGTCTTCACCGTCTCTGCAAAGTTCTCGGCCACATCCGGGCAGTCCTCGGCAACCTTAGCCTTGGCGTCGTCGAGGGCCTTCTGCAGGGCAGCCACTTCCTCGGTAAGGCGCGCATAAGCAGCCTCGTTGATGGCTTTGAGACTCGTCACTGTGACATGAGCGTCCGTGATGTCGAGTGAGTACTCCGTCGTCTCATTGGCAGCGAGTACATTGGAAAACACGATGGCTGAGGTCTCGTTTGTCGCAAAGTCCGGGTCGGCCACGACATTGAACGAGAAGATCACGCCGTCGCCATCCTTGTAAGGCTGGATCTTGTCGATAGGCAAAGAAGAGAGTGCGACGCGCACGATGCCATTCTTCTCTCCGGAAGAGATGGCGAAATTGCTTGACAAGCGCCCACTATACAGGAAATTCATTTTCCCGTTGCTCTTCTTCTCGATATGCAATCCCTCAGGCAGCGTGATGTCGGCCTGAAGGCCACAGAAATAAATATCGTTCTTCAGCACAACGTCTACCTTGTGGGTACCGCCAGGCTTGATAGAGAACGCCTGCTCGCCCGTGCAAAGACTTCCCACCATCGGCGTGATAGCCTGATAGTTGGGGCAGTCGATAAGCACCTTCTTGCCCTGACGGTCGCCTCCACTGCAAGTGGAGAACAAAATCTGTGCATTATCAGCAGAAGAGAAGTTGGACGTAGCACGAATTTTGAATGTACCCAGTGCGCCCTCAGTGCCCGCGATGGGGGTGAAGTCCTTGGTAAGGAGGGCGATACGCCACTTCATATCAGGCTGCTGGATCATCGTGGCGATAAAGCACTCACGGTCTATGCGCTCCTCGTTGATTTTGAAGCTACCCGGGACTATCTCGACCTGCTGGGAAGTGAAGTCCATATCAAACTGCATTGCATAGATCACCTCGTCATTGACGAGGTTCACAGTGATCTCTTTCGTCTCGCCCGGCTTGATGGCAATAGGACCACCGTCGTTGAGCACAAGTCGGTTGCCAGCAAGGACAGAGAGCGTCCCGCTTATGGCCAAGACCATCATCAAGGCCATTCTTTTGAAACTTGTTGTAATCTTAAACATAACTATTTACGTTTAGAAGATGTATGTTGTCGTTGTTGTTATCAAAAATAGGCGCGGCTGTCACATACGTGGCAACCACGCCCTCGTAATTGAGAAAAAATTACCGATGTATATGATTATTTACCAGTAACCTTCTGGGTCTTGCCGTTGGCGTTGCGGACAATGTTGATGCCCTGCTTCACCTTATCCAGCAACTGACCGCCCACAGTATAGATCTTCTGCTTCAGGCTGCCCTCGGCCTCCATGCCGCTGATGCCAGTCGCATCGCTACCCGTGATGTACGTCTCACGGCCATTGGCCTCGGCAAAGATAACCTTGTCGAGCGCCACCTTGTCGATGCTGCCGCCCTGTCGAGGTAGAGGATGGCGGAACCATTGGTGAAGCTGTTGTTCTCTATCGTAGAGATGACCACGCGGTGTACGCCGTCGATGTCCTTGGAGTAGAGTGCGTGACCGTTGGCACGGTTGCCCACGCTCTCACCCACCACCGTCATGCCTGCGGGCAGGATGATGTCCATCTTGGCAAGCCACATAGTCCTTGCGGTTTTCGAGATTGATAGCGATGCGCTGTACGCCGTTGTTGTCTTCTGCCGAGACGGTGAGGTTTTCGGATCCCACCATCGGAGCGTTCAGAGTGCCACCCAGCGACGGCCAGAGACCATTGGTCACCTTGGCTGCAATGAGGGTAACATCAGCGATGGAGATCTTGCCGTCGCGGTTGACATCGGCAGCGGCAAACACCTTGCCACCCTCCAGGGTCTCCGGATCGAGCAAAGCGTTGAGCACGGCGAGGTAGTCGTCGGTCAGGACAACGCCGTCCTCGGTGACGTCGCCGAGTACATACGTGTTCTCCTCGATGGAAGTTCTGAGAGCATTCATCGACTCGACCAAAGACTCAGACGTAGCAGCGACCAACTTCACGCCATACTCCTCGTCCTTCGAATAGTTGATCTCCTTTTGCCCAGCCTCGCTACCATCAGGATTCAGCCATGCATTTCCGTTGATGTCCTTCGTGGGAAGGATACGGTCCCAGCCGTGGAAATCGAGATAATTGTCGAAGTTTTGCTTAGCGAGCTTCAAGTTATCAAACTGTTCGCGCAACGCACCGTCCTCGTCATAGATCTTCGTTCCAGACTTATAGAACGAATTCTGCATGGCGCTGTAAGCGCCCCACACATTGTTCCTATACACTTGATATGTCTCATTATAAGCTCCAAACACCTCTGCCATTGCAAGCTTTGCATAGGCATCGTAAAGGCTACCGTCCTTGTACGACTCCACCTGGCTGTCGGTCAGAATGGCCGACACAGGGCCTTCCTCCAGCGTCTTGGCAGCCAGCTCAAGGACGTCGCTGACCACCTCGGCCTTCTCATTGGCCACATTGAAGAACAGCTTCTCGTAGTTCTCCATGTAGGACTTGCCGCTCTCAAACACGAAGGTGTCACCCTCAATCTGTACCCCTAATGACATTTCAAGCACAGTGGAGCTATGCTGGTAAGACGCTATCAGTTCCTTCACCCTGGTCTGCTCAGCCACCAGAGCGTCATAGGCATTCTGAAGGTTCTCCATTGCCTTGGCGTGGGCAACATAGGGCTTGTTGGCCTCGATGATATCCATGCGGGTAGCACCCATGCGGTCTATCAACACATTGAGGAGGTGGATGATCTTCGTCTTGTAGGTCACGATCTCGTCGCCATAAGAGGTGATGAGGTTTTTCACGCCATCGAGTTCGTTGCGGCAAGCGTCCAATGCAGACTTGTACTCCACCTTCACGGGCGTATATACTCCCTCGTAGGTATTGTTGACATCACTGTAGGACGACTCGGCCTGCGATACCAGTATCTCCAAACTGCTGGCTACGCCCTCGATCAACTCGGCATTCACGAGCTTGATGAGACCCATGCGAGTCTGCGCCACCTTCTTCTCCAATGCCAGCAAGCCAGCGTCTCTTCGCCTCTGCCGGGGTTGCGTTTTCGTCAAACTCCTTGAGCAGATCGTCAAGTTCCTTGGCGAGGTTCTTGCAATGCTCGTCATAGTATGCCTTGACCTCGTCAGCAGCCGTTCCCGTGAGGTTGTCCAAAGCCTCGCGCTTCTGGGTCTCGATGGCAACAATGTCGGCCTTGATCGCATCGACCTCGGCCCGGTTGGCCGCGTTGTAGATACCATCGATGCTGAGGATCTTGATGCTGTGGAAGTCGTACCACTGCTTGTCCTCGCCGATAGTCAGACCATAGATGCGCTTGCTCATCTCCTGCGAAGCGTTCTGGCGTGTGAGGTCAGCCTGCCAACGCTTCACCTGATTAAATGCTGAAGCGATGTTGGCCTCGATGCGGCTGCTTGCCACATTGAATGCACCATAATAGTCCTGCGCAGCCTTGATGCGCTCCGTGACGGTATTGTAGTCGATGGTCAGCTGGTCGAAGTTCTTGATATTGGCATCGTATGCGTCAGCCTTGGCCTTGGCGCTGGTATAGACAGCACCTGCCTCTGCGTAGAACGCATCGATATAGCGCTGCAGGTCAGCGATCTTGCCCGTGAACGTGCCGTCGGCAGCCTTGGCAGCCAATTCCGTGGCCGGAGTGAGGTATTTGGCGACGCGGTCCTTGTAAGACTTGAGATCGTCATCCTTGCCCTCATAGGCGAAGCCTTCCAGGGCGGCAAGCCACTTCTCGTTGTCGGCCTTAGCACCAGCGTAGCGGTCGTCGCCCTCTGTCAGCGTGCCGTCCACACCGACATAGACACCCTCGTAGAGGGCCTTCCACTCGTTCTGTGCAGCCTGCTCCAGGTCTGCGACGAGCAAGTTGGGCACCATGCCAAAGAAACTCCAGTCGGCATCGAGGTTGCTCACGAGCAACTGCGACTTCTTGTAGTCGTCGGCACTGACTCTGTCATAGAACTCCTGCACGTTCGCAAAGGCGTTGTCGCGCACGTTCTTGTCGTAGGAAGCCACCTTCTCCTTGGCAGGAGCGAGCTGGTTGTCGTTGAGGTTGGCCAGCATCTCCTCCAACTTGGCTCTCACGGCCGTATTGACAGCCAAGTCGAGCTCCTTCTTGTAAGCCTCGATCTGATCCGTGTACTCCTGAGCCTTCTTGGCGTTGGCCTCGGCGATATCCCAAAGAGCGGGCGACGTGGTCTCCGCGTAGGTGGCAGCGGCATCGTCCTTCAAGTTCTTGATGAGGGCGGCATACTTATAGATGTTCTCCTGGGCAGCGATGATGCTCTCCACATTGACCAGTTCCTTGAGCTCCTCGGTAGAAATATTCTGGTAGCCAGCAATCTGGGCCGTACCCTCACCATACTTGTTCTCCGTCTCCTGCACCTTCTCACAGAAGGTATTGTAACGGGTGAGGTTGTCTCCAGCGATGGCAGCGTTGTATTCGCTATTGCCCTCAATGAAGGCCTTCAAACCGCCGAGCTCGGTCTCGATGCGACGGTAAGCCTTGCTGACATCCGAGTTGTTGGTGGTGGTCAGACCCTCGGCATAGTACTTCACCACCAGCGCCTTCTGCTCCTTGATGCGCTTCAGGAGATCGCCGAGCTGACTGAGATAGGGCTTCAGCGTCTCAGGACGAAGATCGGAAGCGTTGAACAAACCGTTCACCTCGTCCCAAAGGGTCTGGCACTTGTTACCTTCGTCCACCTGAGTATAATAGTTGGTCTTGTCATTATAAGCCTGCTTGGGAAGCATCTTGAGCACGTTGGAAAGATCCGTCATGCGTCTGACAATCTCCGTATTGAGCACTGGCTCATACTTATATGTGTAGCTATTATACTTTAAAGTTCCTGTCCAGGCTTTACCTGCCTTGTAGGCATCCTCGATGGCCTGCTTTATAGCCTCGCGCTCCTTGAAGTGCACGCCGTCGGGATAGGCGAGCAGTCCGCGGTAATAGTCTGCGTTGGTACCATCCGTCTTTTGGTTGATACGCGTCCTCACCGCATCGAAAGCACTGACGAAGCCATAGTGCGTGGAATAGTCTTCTCTCGCGTAATAGCCAGAGCCATAGGTATAGTTCCAAATATCTATCTTCTGTCCGTCAAAGTTTTCCTTCAGCTTCTGGTAGGCATTGTAGTTGGCCGTAGAGTCGGTGGCCATTGCCTTGAGCGCATTGGCCTCCAGCTGCAAGTCGCTGAGACGACTGGTGATGCCCTTGACGACATGGCCCTCGGCATCATAGCTATCCTTGCATGATTCCTGAAGGATCTCCTTGGCGCGCGCCGTAGCAGCCTCCGCCTTCAGTGCTTCGAGCTTGGTGGTCGTAGCCTGGATCTGTGGGTCGATGCTCTCGCCGGGGATAACAAATGCTTTCTTTGCCTCCGTCAGCGTACGGCTGACCAGCTCAGCACCCTTCGGGTAATAATAATACTGATTTCCGATGAAGTCGGTATATGCTTGGTTCTCCGCATTGACATGTGCTTTTTGTTCGTCCACACGCCCCAGCAACTCGCTCAGAGCGTCGTTGATGGCGTCAACGTCACCTTGATGACGCTCAACAAGGACATAGCCTCTACTGCGTTGTCCTCGGTGATGTCGTCCTTGGTGGCTGCTACAGCCTGGATCTTGGCCTTCTGCGTGTTGGTGCTGGCCTCGATATCATTGAGATCCTGGAGCAACTCGTCATACTTCAGTCCGAGGTTGTCCTCCGTCCACGTCACATTGTAATACTCATAGGGCACGCCCTTGTACTTGTCGATGTCGGCCTTGATGGCGTCAACGACTTTGCTGGCAGCATCATACATCGCCTTGGCAGCCTCTATCTTGGCAGTCTTGTCGGAATTGACCTTGTCATTGGCGAAGGCAGCATTGAGGGCCTGGGCGTCGGTGAGGATGGTCTCCTTGAGTTGCACGGCCAGCAAAGCGGCAAGAAGGTCGGCATCGAGCTTCTCCTTGGCAGCACTGAAGTTGCCTGCCACACGGTCGATCTCTGTCTGAAGCTTGGTGATGCGCTCTCCGTAGGTCTTGCCTGTGACCTCCGTGGCCGGAGTGGCAACGACGAGCGTCTTCGGGCCGACGGTCCCACGCAGCGTGGTCAGTGCGGCCTCGTAGTCCTTGATGGCGGTGCTCACCACATCGTAGCGGTCCAGGGCAGCCGTGGCGTCATCCTGATATTTGCCGATGGCCATAGCAGCAGCGTCTATCTGACTTTGGAAGTCCCCGCGCACCGTCTCGGTCAGCATCTTCTCCTGATAGCTCTTCTCTACGGCGGCCTTAATCTCGTCGATGGTCTTCTGCAGGCCGGCAGCCGTCTTCTGGAAGTGGGCAGCCACATCATACGTATCTTTCTCGTCGGCTGGCTTCATCTTGGCCACAGCAGCCTTGGCGTCGTCGAGCTTCTTCTGCAAGCCCGTCTCAGTGCCCAGCGCCTTGAGCAACTTCTGATAGTTTTCGTAGTTCTGGATGATGGCACCAGCATCGCTGCGCAAGCTGCTGATCTTGGCCTGGATGGCATCGCGGTCGGCATCATAGCTGGCCGTGCGGATATTGTGGGGTGCCTTGTAGTCCTTGGCCACCTTGTCCTTGAGGGCATTGATAGCGGTACGGATCTCCTTGACGCGGTTGGCATACTTCTGGTTCACATCGTCGCTCTTCTCCAGATACTGGAAGTCGTCCTCCAGAGCGGAAAGGAGCTGGTCGGCGGCAGCCTTCTTGGCTTCGGCATCGACATGCTTGGCGAGATACTCGTCCTTCGTGGCATTGATGACCACCACCTGTGCTTCCTTCAGCGTGCGGAAGTTCTCCTCCAGCTCAGAAGCCTTCGTCTTGTCGGCATCGATGGTCTTGTACAGGTCGCTCACCTTCTTCCACGCTGAGCGCATGGCGTTGAGAGCCTCTTCGTTCCAATCGGCATAGTTGCCGTCGTCCGGCATCTGGGTGTGTATCTCCTCCTGAGCGGCGTTGAAGACACGCAGACCGTCCTGATAGACGGCATAGATATTGATCCAAGCGGCATCAGAAACACCAATGTTGGCCTCCAACTCATTCAACATGCGGTTGAAGTTTTCCGTAAACTCAGCCGTTTTCAGTTCCTTGGCCTCACCAGCGTCGTACTTCTCCCGTGCCAGCGCTTTAAAGTCGTTGATGCTTTGCTGTATCTTGTTGTAGTCTGCCTGATAGGTAGCTCGGATTTCTTCGGCTACAGTATACCACGTCGAAGAGAAACTTCTAAACTGATATTCAGCAGCCTCGTAGGCGTTCTGTGCACTAAAGTAGGCATTCTCGTTGTCGTTGGCTTTTTCTACGACCTTGGCCAGGGCACCAATGCCTTCGGCCAGTGCACGAAGCTCGGGGCTGTTCTTTCCCTGCCAAAGGTGGTTCTTCACATACACATCATAATCACCCTTCTCAATGATGTCAAGCTGGCTGGCATAGTCGGCCACCTGCATCTCCAGGCTGGGCTTTCCGTCCTTGCCCTTCGTCCAAGCATCGGTTCTACGGAAGTAGTCGCTGGTACCGCTGACGATTTCGCCGAGCTGCGCACCGAGTTCCTTCACCGGAGCGGCGAAGTCAAAGATCAAGGTAAACTTGACACCAGAGAACTTGAATTCGCCCGGGGTCACGGCACGAACCTTGACCCTCACTTTCGCCGGCGCGTCACCCTCGATGGTGAAGGCGACTTCGGGGGCATACTCCTTGCCCTTATAGACAGCGACAATCTTGGCATTGTCGGTAAACGTGGCACGCTGCAGCATGTACTTGCCAGGAGCCAGTTCTTTCTCGATGGAAACTTCCTTTCCTGTGGAGACGGTCACGGAACCGTCTTCCGATACGGTCAAATCATCTCCTGACCATGCAGTCTTGTCAATCACAACATCGGCGTCGGCCAATGCTGCAACGGGGGCGCCTGTGATGGCAAGGAGAGAAATCAGTACATCTTTTCTCATAATCTTATTTAATTGTATAAATTAATTATTTCCGTTTCTATTGCTCTTCCCGTATATATAATAAGGTAAAGAGACTTTGATAGACCACTTTTTGTCAGTGCAATCGTGTACAAAATTATACATAATCCACGGAGCCATACGAAACCGCAATGGTCCTTTTCGTGAACCATCGTGATTTTTTCGTGAATGAAAATACGCCACAAAGGGTGTCCCACATCTCACACTATGGGAAATGTCCATTCAATCCACGGATGGGGGGGGGGGTAAATCCACACCCCTTTCCTTCGTTAGGATCGAGGTCAGGGTCGTCGGGCTCATCCGACGGCAGCGTCGCATAAGAGCTACGCGCGTCCTGCATCAAGCTTTTGAGCGCTGGTTTCGATACATTGAGTACGACCACCTGCCCATTGGAGCCGTAGAGCGATACCGTCTGCTTGAGGGCATTCATGTGGAAGACCCGGTTCTTATTGATGATGTATTTCCGGCCCATCCTGACCAAATTGTTGTGGTCTGGAAACCTCGTCCGAATCTCCCGTTCTATCTCCCCGAGGCAGAAGGGCACCATGATCTTGTTGCCATACAGATTGTGTATTTCCGTGTAGTGGTCATCAGCCTCAAACAGCAAAGCATCATCAAGATTGAGCATATAAATCTCACCGCAAAGGATGAGACACATATTGCTTTTGTGTTCCATTTCGTTTACGTTGTTTATTTGTTAGTATCTACTAGATGGTAGTATCTCCTAGTTGTTAATGTTCGTTTTGGTAAGGAAGTAACTCCGTCCCACTGCAAAAATAGAGAAATTCTTACTGCCAAATCTATCATCCCATTCTGCTTTTCGTGAACCACGCGCTTTCCTTCGTGAACGAACGCATAATAGCTTTCCCATCGTGAAAACATCTACTCAATTCGTGAATATAGTCCGAGGCTGGTTTGCAAGGATCCAATGACTGTTGGAATAGGTGGTTATGAGACGCAAGAGGGATTTTATGTGAAAAAGTGCGACGAAAATCGGTGGTTATTTTCCTAAATTGTCCTAAAAGATTGTTTGAGCGTCTGCGCACACAATCTCCCGTTACATGGGGGATTCGAGGCGATTTTGGGGTAGGGGAGCGGTTTTTTGCAGAATGTGAAGAAATATTAACGGGCTGGTTTTCAGCCCTATTTTTTACTACCTTTGCATCACGAACATGAAACGAAGGCGCTGCAGGAGCGGTTTTCCTGGATAGAAACGCGCTATGGTGGACACCCCCTTTTGTCGGGTTTTCGGCCAAGTTTCAAAACCTTATTTTATGAAGCAATACAGAAAAGAGACCAAATTAGAGAGCATTGTCTATCAAGTCATCATCACGCTCACCCTCATTGCGCTGCCCGTCTTCGGCCATGCTGCCACGACGGAGCAAGCACTACCCGCCGAGGTAACGGAGACAGCGGGCGATGGAGACGGATTTGACTGGAACAAGCTCATCGATGCCATCGCCCATTTCGAGAGCAAGGGCAACGCCCGCGCCGTAAACGGACAGTATGTGGGCCTGCTGCAGATCTCGCCGGTGCTGGTCCGCGAATGCAACAACATCCTCAAGGCGCGCGGAGAGAGCAAACGCTACACCCTCAAGGACCGCTACAACGCGGAGAAGTCGCGCGAGATGTTCGCCATCATCCAGTCGCACCACAACCCGTCCAACTCCATCGAGCGCGCCATCCGAATCTGGAAAGGTGGCATCGGATACAGCATCCGCAAAACACAAAACTACGTCAACCGCGTGCTTGAGCGCATGGGACTGTAGGCCGCCACTTGTTCTTCGTTGATAGGGTTGAGGGGGATCGCCTATGATTGTTGCGATCCATCCACGGCAAAGAATAACCGCTAAAAATGTGGCGGATTAGGAGGAAGTAGAAGAAAAAATGAATCGTCGGTGTTCATTTTTTTACTATTTTTGTTAGGTTTTTGCGCAGAAAATATTACTTTTGCATCCGAAACATGGTCTTTCGGACACGCCTTGCGCACTCGTCGGCCTCCGTTTCGCCCCCAACGGGGGGACAACCCAGTTTGTTATCAATGAAAATTCAAAAAATGATCAACTACCGTATCCGTTCCATACGGATGCTTTTTGTCATACTTATGACCCTCGCTGCGGGTGCCCAGATGGCGCATGCAGCCAAGGGCGGACGCTCCGACTTCTACCAAAAATATATGTCGCGACCCTCCGAGGAGCTGATACGCATCGGCAAGGACTACCGCCTCAGGAAGAACAAGCCCGACTCGGCACTGCTCTTCTTCACCATCGTGGCAGGACGCTACACGCCCAACATGAGTGCAGAGGAGAAGAGAGAGGTGGTGGAGGCACTGAACATGAACTACTTCATCTACAGCTTCACCTACCTCAACTATCCCAAGGCTTACGAGAACCTGCTCCGCGCCCACACCATCTCGAAAGAACTGGGCGAGACGAGTGCCGCACTCTACTTCAACCTCGGATCCATGTACCAGCTTGTGGCAGGACAGGGAAGACAGTGGAAACTCTACAGCAAGGCTCTGGACTGCTACCGGAAGGGTGTGCGCCTGGCCCTGGCGAAGAAGGACATGACCACCGCCGACATGGCCTTCACCAACATGACAACACTCGCCGACGTGGTGGGAGAGTTTGCCAACACGAAGAAGGAGTGGAACCTGTACCGCAAGGCACACACGAAGCGCAACACGGAGCACTACAAGTATAACATCACCCTCTACGAGGGCACAAGACTGAAGATAGCGGGACAGCTTCAGAAGGCTGCCGAGGCCTACGGCCGGCTCATCGACATCGTGCCCGATACGGAGCGCAACTGCCGCCGCCGCACATTGGCATTTGTGGAGGCCGCGGAGGTACAACGACTCTTGCACCACTTCGACCAAGGACTGGCCCTCGTGGCGGAGGCGGAGAAACTCTATGTCAAATACAAGATTGGCGACGGCATGCAGAGCGTTTATCAGACCTACGCCATCTTCTATGAGGACATGGGGCGCAAGGCCGACTACGACCGCAGCATGTACCGATACTACCAGATCAACGACTCACTGAAGGCATACTCGCTGCCATCCAACGTATTTAACATGGGTCTCAACGAGAAGGTGATCGAGCTCAACCAGGAGATGGACGGCATGAAGGAGCGTCAGACGCAGCACCGCATCTGGCTCATCGTGGCCGTACTGACCACGCTCTTCTTCGTCATCATCCTGCTCGTCGTGATGCGCGAAAACCGGGAGTTGCGCCGCCGCAACCTCGCTCTCTACCACCGAAGTTTGGAGGTGCTGAAGAGCGATGAAATGGCGGGAAAACAGCGAAAGACAGTCTCTGCACCCGCCATGGAGGAAAACAATGCGGCTACGGCTTCTTCCAAATACCACCACAGTACGCTCTCCGATGCGGACAAAGACCGTATCGCACAACTCGTGCAGCAGGTCATGGAACAGACCGAGGTCATCATACAGCCCGACTTCACGGTCGAAAAACTGGCGCAAAACATCAGTACGGGACAAAAGTATGTGTCGCAGGTCATCAACGAGACCTTTGAGTGCAACTTCAACACGCTGCTCGGACGCTACCGCATCCGTGAGGCTTGCCGCCGCTTCAACAATCCGCAACGCTATGGAAGCTATACCATCGAGAGCATCGCAAGGGATCTCGGGTTTAAGTCGCGATCCAATTTTGCCACCACTTTCAAGAAGCATACGGGTCTGAATCCGTCGGAATACCTGCGCTTGGCAAAGGAGAAAAACGGACTTTAACCCAGGATTTCATCTACCTCTGCTGCCTCTTGCTATTTACGGTTATTTTTGCCCGAAAAAAGTATGTTGACTTCATTAGCTGATGAATATAACTTCAGAGGCCTACGAAGTTAACTTCATCGGCTTATGAAGTTATATTCATCGGCCTCTGAAGTTAATATGCTAAAAAGGGGTGAAAAACTGCGTCTTTTGACCCATGCAAATAGCTCGGTCTGAGGACTTGTATTTTTACCCTGCAATCGCGATTATGATAAATAACAAAACCAAGTGAAGACCCATTGTACCACAAATCGAGGCTTTCCACCATTTGCACACCAAATGCACACGATGGAATGATGAGAAAATGAGATTTTTATCGTACATTTGCAGATGTAAATCAGTAATTATTCGTTTTCAACCTTTTTACAACAATGATGAACAACGAATTGATCCCCACTCCGATGATGTCTTTCGGAGAGTCTGTCAAGACATGTTTCCAGAAGTATGTCACCTTCAAAGGTCGCGCGCGCCGATCCGAATACTGGTGGTTCTGTCTTCTCAACTGTATTGTCAGTATAATAACCCTCGTACTCGACTATCAGATGGATACGATCAACATCGAACTCGGCCTCGGCGCACTCTCAGGCCTTTATACGCTGATCGTCTTCCTGCCCGGTCTTGCGGTATCCGTACGCCGCCTTCACGACACAGGTCACAGCGGTTGGCTTTATCTCCTCCTCATCATCCCCATCTTAGGCTCGCTGTTCTTGCTCTACTTCTTTGTCAGCGACTCTGCTCCCGAGGAGAACCGATACGGCAAGAGCCCGAAGTACGCACAGGAGACATTCTAACCTCTAATGACCGTTTTGGGTTACAGCCCAAAACGGTCGAATCGACGCTGCGGAGAGTAGTTGCCCCACCCCCTGAGAATAAATCAAAAGACATTGCCATGAACAAGAAAGACCTATTCGTTTATTTACGCGGCCTGCTAACGTTTGTCATTTTCGCATCCGCCATCACCTGGTTTTATTTCCATGCAGACCAACTACTATCACCGAGGATGTCGTATATCGTCCATCTAAGCCTATCCATCGGCATTACCATTCTCCTCACAATATCTTTTCTCACTCTTTGCTGGTATCTGCTTGTTACAGTATTCAATAAAGGCCGGAAGTTGACGATGAAAACGCGACTTTTAGTGGCCTGCCTCTGCCTTGTAGGCATATTGCTCCTTCAAGACACATTTGGCATTCCTCTCGGACTGCCCGAACGAATCAGTAGAATAATAAACACCATCTTCGGCAACGGAGTATGACCCCCATCGGATTTCCTTCACCTTTCAAGACATGTATTGGACAAGTATCACAAGACTACTACATCATCTGCGGACCGAGAAGGCGCGGCTGACGATTTGGCTATTCACCAGCGGTATCACCTTTCTGCTGCTCTACTTCTTTTGGGAACCGAAGGTGAGGAGTTTTCCCAAGGAGTTGGTGCGCATTGAGCGAATGGCCGACACCCGCCCTGCTGCGGCACTGCAGGAACTAGAGCGCTACGACACCACGAAATGTATGCCCGGTGCCATCACATACTACCATTTCATCGCATTGAAGACGCGCTACCAGCTGCAACCTGCCTACCGTATCGCCCCCTCCGAACTCACCAAACTCGTCATCGACTTGGAATACCTGGACCCCACGCCGGCACAACAGGCCGACCTCTACTACTATGCGGGTAATATGGCGCTCCGAGGTAATGACATAACACAGTCGCAGGGCTATCTCTTCAAGGCATTGGCGCTCTACGAGCGGAACGGCAACACAAAGATGGTGGAGCGGTGCTACCAACAGATGGAGCGCATCCTGGAAAAACGAAAGACCATCAAAGCCACTGAACGGACGATGGACGACGCCAACAGCTATAACTTTGTAGGCGAAGAACAGCGGTTGCGAAAGGAAAAAACACGGCAGGAGTTGATCACGGGCTTCGTCACACTGCTTCTCGTAGCCCTTATTGTCGGATTCGGACGGATGACAAGGCGATGGAACCGCAGAAAGCGGGCGGAAATGAGGAAATACGCCCGCGTAGTGGTGTCGCTCAGAAGGACAGAGGAGGAGCGGGTGCTGCTGAAACAACAACTGGAAGAGCGCGAGGCACAGTTGCGGGAGATGAACGCCCAGAGCCTGATGGAGGATAAGAAATTCAAGTTTCGCAAGTTCCTTAGCTTGCTATCTTTTGTTCATAAATCTGTATAAAATGCTGAAGTTTATCAGAACGGTTGATAAGAGCCTCGAAGATTTTCTCGTCCTCGATCTCAAAACACTGAGCGATCTCGCTGACAATGTCTACGATCATTCCCCAGATGCGTTCTGTTATGGTAAGTTCTGCGGAGTTTCGAGTCACTTCACGGAAGAGTCCGCCTATAGTCTCATAGGAAGAGAATCGTCTTGCCGTGGCAAGTATGTTGTACTGCATGGCAGTGATTGCGGTACATGCAACCGGGAAGCAAAGTTGCGCATCTGATACTTGCCAAGCCCAAGATTGCCTTTGCTATCCTTGAACACGACCTCCGAGACCAACGCATGGAATAGATGCGGTAGGCTTCCTTGAATTCAAGTTCCGTGTTAGTTGTAATCAGTGCGTTCCATTCAGACTTCTTGTTCCTTTTTGGTAAAGAACAAGCGTACCTTACGACCTGCGAACTCAACATCCACGGTGACGTAGTAGCAGCCAAGATTACGGCTAAACTTGCGTCCCTTCTTGGGATGGTCAAAAAAAGAGCAACGAGAGCCTTTTGGCGGTATAGTCCCTTGCGGTTGTAATGGTACTTCGTCTTGCCCATCTTGATCATACCAAGGTAGTGGCACTTGATATGGCGGGAGGTAACGAATCTGATAACCTCAGCGCAGGCGAACCAGCTATCTGCGAGGATGTAATCAAAGTGTATTTTTACGGAGATGAGACGCTTTATCATCTCTATCATGAGCTTTATCTTGCTCTCGTCATACTCCTTGATACGCTTTGCTGTATGGCTGTCCTCGTTACGTTCCTTCTTGAACCGAGCGTCAAGCTGTTTCTGCTTCAGGTTGTACGTCACCTTCTTTCCTTTCTCACCAACAAGGCAGAAGTCCATGAGCATCTGAGTCGCTCCGTCCGTAATGCCGAGGAACAACCCTTTGAAGCCGAGAATCATCTTGTGCTCAACATGAGAGAACACCTTTCCAATCATCTCTGTCTGGATGCCTCGCTTTGGATAGTCCGTATCGTCAACCATCAGACACACGGGAGTATTAGCATCCCTCTCTGTGCTTGCCTGTGTCTTGCGCCAAAGCTGGGCTGTGATATTGGCGAGGATCTTACGCCAGTCATAGTCCTCTCGGAAAGAAAACGATAGAATACGTCCTTACCGCAGTCGGCAATGCCGCATAGGGACGAAGCTGAATAGTTAAACGCATTCTTGATCATGAAACAAAGGAAACAACAACAATAGCTGTAGCACCTGCAGCTGCGAGTATTTGCAGTTGCATCTGCTTTCCTCTCCGAAGAGCCTTTTCTCCGAGAGATTTAACATTCGTGTTATGTCCATTATCTGGTTCATTGCACTCGTGGCATCATTTTCTTTGAAATATTTGCCGATTTCTGAAATAAAACTCTTACCTTTGCTCATGGGTATGGAAGTATTTGTGATTTGTTTTTTGGTCACTACAAATTTACAAAGTTTTTGCCACATAAGCAAACTTCTATACCCTTTTGTTTTAGGTAGTTACGTTGTATTTTATTAACTTGCGAAACTTGAATAAGAAACTTGGCCACATCAGGCATTCTGACGTTTATGGACGGTTTCATCGTGTGGCGACGAATGGGGCGACGCCAGCCTCGCTGACAACAGACGACTGGCAAAATCTGGCCGATACCATCCACGAGGAATTTCCCCGACTGAACGATGTGCTACGGTCCATCCCCCACCTGAGCGAGATGAACCACCAAATGTGCCTCCTCGTCAAGGCAGACTTCAAACCTGTGGAGATAGCCCGCATCCTTTGTCGCGACAAGAGCACCATCAACTCGGCACGCCGCCGTCTCTATGAGCGCGTCTTCGACGAGAAAGGAAGTCCCAGCCAGTGGGACGAATTCATCCGCAATATATAGGGGTCCTCAGCCGTAATACCCTCCTACCCTGTCGGGACAACTCCACCAGTCCATGGATCGGATGGACAAAAAAAGGGAACGGAATCATGCGTCACGCACCATTCCGTTCCCCGCCCAAATGGGTTATCAATTAAATCAAACTATTTCGAACTTAAATTACTTCACCACTACCTTGCGGCCGCCAACCATATAGACGCCCTTGGGAAGTCCCTCCAGCGAGGTGGCGTTGCGGCGGGCAATACGTCCGTCGATCGTCCACACATCCTGTGCGCCCTCCTTGAGGAGCTCGGCAGAAGAAATGCCAGCCTCGGGATCGGAAGCGTCGTAGATGTCGATCTGGTCGAGCATGAGATAGGTGTAGTTGGCGTGAGCCGTACCACGGAACTTCACGATGACGTAGCGCTCGTTGGTATAAGGCGTGAGATCGACGGTGAGGGTCTCCCATCCCGAAGTCTTCTTCTCGCTGAGCTTGAATGTCTTGACGTCGTGGTTCACACCGTCAGGTGTCTGGACGACGACCGTCAGGTCAGACTGCTCGCCATTCTCAGAATAGAGGTTGAAGCGCACCACCGGCTGGTCCACACCATTGAGTGCCACCTTCGGGAGGTTAAAGCTCGTCTCGTCTCCGACCTCCACATTGTAGTACTCGGGGAACTCGGGATCGGGGATGGTGTAGGGAGACCAAACGACACCGCCACCATCGTCGTTGGACGAGGCCTTGCCGCTGATCATCCAGGGAGAAGAGTTGCGGCGCGAAGCGTGCTGCTCGTTGCTCTCCGTCCATGCGAAGTTGTTCTGTACCGAACCACCCTCGAAGGTCTCCTTGTAGGGCTGGTTGATAGGCTTTCCTACCACGATGGCGCGGGAAGCCTCCAGTGCGCCTTTGCCACCATCGGAATGGGTGAGGGCTGCCACCTGGAAGAGGCCCTGTGAGACACCGTCGTCGGCTACCGACTTGTCAGGATGCCATCCGACCAGGACGTCCGTTGCACCAGGCTGGCTCGTCGTCATGCTGTCGCCGAGGATCGGGCCATCGGGAGTCTCGAGGATCTCGTAGATGGAGACGGAGACATGGTCCGGATCGACGTAGCCGTTGTTGGCACCTACGTTGCCGACCTTGTTCCAAGAAGCCTTGATATCATTGACTGCATCGGTGAGATTCACGACCGGTGTCTTGGCCACATCGGCGCCGACGAAGACGCGCATTCTGGCCACGCGGCCCGGCTCGTTGCCGTTCTCGGAGTAGGCGATGACCTCATACTCGTGCCATCCAGACTTGTCGATGCTCTTATCGGTCCAGGTGTATTCCTTGCCTGGTTCGCCAAATTTCGTATTGGCATTGCCAATCCACATCACCGACTTGCCGTCGCGCTTGATGACGAAGTAGCCGATGCGTGAGAGCGGCGTACCATTGATGGCCTTAGTCGGCGCAGTGAAGGCGAGGTCGGCAGAGAGCTTGCCCAAGCCTGCCGGCGTCACAGTGAAGTTGGAGACGGAATCGGGAGCATCCAGGGCCGCACCATTGTCGATACCGACGAAGTCGATGACGATACGTCCGCTACCAGCTTTCTCAGTATTGTCGTGGAATCCGATGTAGAAGTTGCCTTCCTTGTCCGGGTTGATCTCCATGTTATAGACACGGTCGGGATCGTTGGCGATCACATTGCTCTCCATGAGCGTGCCGGTCATGCCCTCGGGAGAGGCCGTCTGGCCATACTTCACCTCGAAGGTGTTGAGATATTCAGGAGCAAGGTAGTTGCGAGCCTTCATTCTGACGTTATAGACACGGCCCGGCTTGAGGTGGACGGGCGGCGTGAAGAGCCAGTCGTCGTTGCCACTCTCGTTGTTGTACGGGCCAATGACCATACGGATGCCACCAGCATTGAAGTAGCCCCAGGTCACACCGTCGCCATTGACGTCGTTGGAAGAGAAGATGTCAAACTCACTGCGCGTGTAGAAATCCGTCTCCCAGTTGGGCTCGATGGCGTCGCCAATGATGACTGCCTTGGCGTCGGCCGACTGACTTCTCATACCCTTGGCCACGGCGCGAACGGAATAGACATAGCTATGGAGCGTACCAGCACCGAGGTCGTCGGTGTAGTTGGTAGCGGTCAAACCAGTTGCCACGACGGTAGTGTCGCGTCCGACGATGCGCTCCAGGTCGTAGGTCAGATCGCCCATCGGACCAGCATGGAGGGTCGTCGTCGGTGCGGTCCATGAGACCTTGGCCTTGTAGCCATCAGCGACAGCCTTGACATTGGTCGGTGCGAGCGGAATGTCCCAACCCATCCAATGGGAGACATTCTCCTTGGGAGAGTCGCCATCGGCATTGCTGAGCACGACGCTGAAGGTATAGAGCTCGTTCTCCGTGGTCTTCACCTTGACGGAAACATCCTGACCCGGGCGTGAGGTGCCCTCGGCAGACGGCGTGAAGGTAGCCGTCGGGCGGTTGCTCATCACCTTGTAGCGGACATCACCATGGAGGATATCGCCAGCATAGGTGGTATTAGGAATGGTGAAGGAGATGGTGGCTGTGGCACCGTCGGCCGACGGGTCGCAGGTGACACCCTCCACGGCCAAGTTGTCTGCACGCTCCGGTGCGCCGTCGTTGGCCTCGGGCTGTGCCATCACCATACCCTGCACCTGTGCGAGGGTTCCATCGAGGAGCGTGGCCTTACCCGTGTTGAGGTCCACGGTGTAGAGACCACCCTGGGCCTGGTTGTCGATGCAGTACCAGTAGAAGGTATCATCGCGCTGGTCGATCTCACCCGACTGGCCGTAGTACTGACCCATGAGATTGGTCAGCGTGAGGCCCGTGGCACCCACGAGCGTCTCCTCGCCGGTAGATTTGTTGACCTTGTAGAGTTTGCCGTCCATACCGATAGCATAGAGCTGGCCTGCCTTGGTGATACCGATGGCGACGAAAGCCTGGGAGGCCGGACCAATCGTGGTGCGCTGGCAGGTCTCGTAATCGACCGTACCCCACTCCAAGGAATTGCCGTCGGCAGAGTAGAACACACCATAGACCGTACCGTCGGCAGCCTGGGCTGTCTCCGTGGCGGCGAGGTAGAGGTAGTCCATGCCAGCGTCGAAGCTGCTGGTCTCGCCCGTAGAGAGGTCGGTGTTGCTCAGATAGAGGAACACATAACCCTCATCGACATACTGCATATTGAGGTATGCGCCGTAGAGGTGGCCGTTCTTGGCCTGCACACCGTTGGTGGCGACATTGATGGTCTCGCCCGTAGAGGCAAGGACGCTGAAGGCGACGGGCTTCTGTGCCGTCATCGTATAGTAGCCATAGGGACCGTAGGTGGTCTCATTCCAGCCTGCCTTGTAGATCAGGTTGCACCAGAACTGGGCAGCCTTGCCTGCCTTCAGTGGATCGGTGACCTCGGGAGCCTTGGCGATGAAACGCGAGGCGCTGGGCAGCTGCGGCGTGCGAACCTTCAGACGCATCTGCTGTGAGAGCAGCGGATAGACGAGGCGCGCCTCTGCCGGAGTGCGAACTACGCCCTTGGTGTCCTGTGCCAGCACGGCCGATGGAACGAGCAGTGCGGCAAGGGCTATGGGGATGAATTTCTTTTTCATATCGATAGATATTGTTGATTCTTGACTGAGTTGTGGAACGCTGCGGAAAGACGAGAAAGGAGATGGGCGGGACGAGCGGACCACTGTCCTTCCGTCCCGCGTCAGGTCCCAAACTTATCTATATAACATCTGCTTATGAAGTCATGTTGGTCTTTCTACGCGCGTTCCTTTTATATATATGGATCGTATTAGCGAATAATGCGCTTGCTCACCTTGCCAGCCTGGCGGACGATGGTCACGCCACCCTTGACGGGCTGGCTGAGACGACGGCCCTGCAGGTCGAAGTACTCGGCAGACTCGCAGTTCTCGGTGACACCTGCCGACTCAATGCCTACGATGTCGGTAGCCTTGATCCAGACGATGTCGGATCCGTGCTCCACGTCACCGCCGTAATAGACGCTCTGGAGGCCGAGACGGTCATACTGCTGCTCGTCGAAGTAGTAGAAGAACGCCTTCGTGTCGTTGTTGGAGAAGAAGTAGTAGCCATCAGAGAAACTGTAGGGCACCTCCTTCATATCCTTCTCCAGACCCTCATAGACGACCGGGGAGAACGTGTAGATGGTATTCTCGTCGTTGAGATACAGACGGTAGTAGAGCTTGTTGCTGTTGAGCGACTCGTTCTGCATTCCCTTCGGGATAAGGTCGAACTGCACCAGGCCGGAACCGCCATTCTCCTCGACACCCCACCAGTCGCGGAGGACGGGAGGAATCGGTGTTGACTCCTGCTCCACGAAACGCTTATAGACGGGGTCGTCGTAGTTGTGGAGGAAGTAAATCTCGTTGGGACGCACGCTGAGGAGCATGGAAGTGCCCTCGTCGCTGGTCAGCGTCATATTGGTGGGGTCATAGGCGAAGCTCATCTCGCTCTGCTCCTCGTAGGAGCGGTTGTAGAACGTCACACCCGAATACTCAGAGGTCTCGGTGACGATGGAGTAGCTGGCCGGCTTCATCCAGAAGTGGTAGCACTGAAGCTCGTCGGCACCGGCATACTGCGGCTGGAAGACCACCTTGCCGTCCTTGACCTCACCCTTCATCCAAGAAGTGGCATCGCCCGGGTTCTGGACATAGAAGTCGTTGCCCACGGCTGCAGCGAGCGTCATCTGGCGCACGGTGCTGATCTCCTGCGTCACGGAGTTCATCTTAGAGGTCTCCAGGGAGAAGACCTGGGGCTCCACGCCATCGGGCAGCTGAGCCGCCTTCTCGTTGAACGGCTCCATGCGAGTGAAACCGTCGCTGTAGCCGACCCACTCGCCAAGACCGTTGGTCAGACAGAGCATGTGTGCCGGATAGCGCGTATCCTCGAAGTGCTCCTCTTCCTCCATGGCGAGGACGCCGTTCTCGAGCGTGAAATATATATCGCCGTCGGGCTGGCCATTGACCGAGTCGGGAATCCATCCGTAGGTGCTTTCGTCCAGGCGCGCCATCTTGTACCATGACGCATAATAGACCTGTCCGTTGTTCTCATAGATCGGCTGCGGCGTGTGGGCCACATAGTATCCGTCCGAAACCTTGTCGAGCTTGAGCCACGACAGGGTGGAAAGGGTGTTGAACGGCTCGTAGATGTAGATGCAACCGTCGTCGCCCTCAACATAGCGGCCCACGGCATACTCGTAGGTGTCAGCCTGCACACCCGACTGCGTGTTGCGGAAGGCGAAGCCATTGCGGAGCAAACGGTTGTGATCGACACCAGCAGGCTGCTCGTAGCGGATGTAGTCCTGCAGGCCACCACCCTTGAGCGGCATGTTGGCAGGTGTTGAGCGGAACGTACCCTGGTCTGCGGGCTGCAAGACGGCGGTCTGGGCATTGTCGCGGACAGGCGCACTCTGGGTGGTCACGGTCTGGGCGAAGAGCGGAGCCGCGGCCAAAAGTGATATGAAGGTGAAAAGTTTTCTCATAGCGAAATTGTTGAAAAGAATCTGTTTAGATATCGGTGAATGTTTCCTTGTACGAGCCCGCTCCCATTGGTATCGGAAAGAAGCTCTTTGGAAGGAAGGCGGGCGGCGGATTGTCTCCGCCCGCCTTGTCCCCCTTTCGGGGTGATGTATTGTTTGCGTCGTGCTGCCTTCCCTCCCGCTGGGGCGGACTGCTTGGTCCGCCCCGTTGGTGTGTGGAAGGGCGCGCCCATCATCATTAGGCAATCATCGGAATGGGCGCGTCCGTGCTGCAGCTACGCTGTGATAGATTTCGTACTTACTTGCGCACTACCTTGTGGCCGTTCTCGATAACGATGCCCTTGTAGTTCTTGCCGACACGCTGGCCAGCGAGGTTGTAGCGCGTGAGGTTGGCGTCCTCACCATTGACCGTGGCTGCGTCGATGCCGTCATCGGTGGTCTTGGTGAACGTCTTCTCGGCGATGTCAGACACTCCGTCGTAGCGGTAAGCGATGGCGCGAACTACAGTTGTCCGGCTGATCGTGATCGGGCTGACGTAGTAGAGCGTCTCTTCGGCGTCCTTGTCAGGATCGGAACCGTCGAGCGTGTAGTAGATCTCGTCGGCCTCATTGTCCGGAACGATGCTCACCTTGGTGCTGTTGACAAAGACGGAGTTGCCCTGGATGTCCGGCGTTCCTACTGAGAGGCGCAGTTTGGCCACAAACATGTCTTTCTCGCCTCTGTACCAACCACCAACGTCGTGGTACTCCTTCGGATCCTCTTTCCAGTAGTAGGCAAAGCCCTTAGAGTTGTCGAGCGCGATGCGGTTGTCGCCCTCACCGGCGTAGAAGTATACGATGCCGTCCTCGTCCGTCTCCTTGACCACCTTCACACGCTTGAGCATGATGAAGTCGCCCTTGTGCTCACCGTTCTCGATCTCGTCCCAGTAGGCGGTCGTGAAGTGATAGTCGAAGTCGCCGAAGTGGTTGATCACAGTGATGTCGTCCATGTTGGTCTCGCCCTCAATGTCGTAGGCCTGGAGGAAACCGTTGTTGTAGTCGATCTTCACGCGAACCGTACCGTAGTACTCATAGTTCATGGCAAGCGACTGCTTCGTGGTCCAGTGGAGAGCGCTCTCGCCGTCGCGGATGATCCAGCTCTTGCCGTAGTTGGCAGTGAAGGGAGCAATGGCGCGGTTGAGCTTCAGGATGGCGTAGGGGATGTCCTTCTTGCCTGCAATGGCCTCCTCGATGGTTGTCTCCTGCCAATCGACGGCGGGACGCTTCGTGAAGGTCTTCTCCACCATCACGCTGGCGAGCTCATCGCGCTCGGCGAGGGCCTTGACAGTCGTGGTCTCGGTGATGATGAACGGCTTGGTGTAGAGCGGAGACAGCGTGGTCGGGTTGCTGCCATCGAGCGTGTAGTGGATGGTCGTGCCCGGCTCAGAGCTCATCTTGATGGTGGTGTAGTCGGTGAAGTACTCGTCACCCTCGATCGTGGGAGCTGCGGGAGCAGCATAGTGGATGAGTGCCTCGGTGACACGGGTGGTGGCGGCGCAGCCATTGGCACCCGGAGCGTAGTACCAGAGGTTCATGTCATACTCCTGACCGTGCTTCAGACCGAAGTCGGCACCATTGGTGATCTCGAAGGTATAGCTGACCTGTCCGTCCTTGACCACGGCCTTATAGACACCGTTGGTCACGCTGGCGGTAAGGTTCTCGATGCGTACGAGGTCGCCAGGATAGTCGGCGATCAGAGAAGGCTGGATGGTGATGGGGCGCTGCTCGTAGCTACCGTCGTGGTTGCTGCTGAAATCGCCCTCGGTGACGGCCACGTTGACGAAGCCACCGTTGTAGTTGACGTCACCCTTGATGGTGCCGTTGAGCGTGGCGCCGATCTTGAAGCTGACGTCGGCGTTGTTGGAAGTCACGTTGATGGCCTTGTTGCCCTCGCGGATGATATAGGTGAGTGCGCCATTGACGGTCTCGCCATAGGCTACCAGTGCGTCAGTCAGGCGGATGGTGGCACCCGTCAGGCTCTGCTTGCCCTCATGGATCTGTGCGATGGTCGTCTCTCCCTCGGTCTGCTTGACAAAGGTCTTCTCGGCCACGTCGCTGCTGATGCCGTTGCGGATACCAATAGCCTTGACAACGGTAGTCTGAACGACGGAGAACGGCTTCGTGTACTGCGGAGAATCCAGACCCGGCGTGGTGCCGTCGGTGGTGTAGCGAACCTCGTCGTCGTCCTCCTGCTCGGGCATGATGATGACCTGAGAGCGGTCGGTGAACGGCGTGGTACCCGTGATCGTCGGAGCAGCGGGCTTGGTGATGTCGGCCTTGGTGAAGGTTACCTCGGCGATCTCGCTCGGAGCGCCATTGCGCACATACATAGCCTTGACGGTCGTCGTCTCAGTGATGTTGAACGGACCCTCGTATAGAATAGACTCCGGCGTGGGGTTGGTGCCGTCGAGCGTGTAGAAGATCTGGTCGGTCAAACCCTCGGAAGTGATGGTCACCGTGGTGAAATCCAGGAACGGATTGTCGCCGTCGATGTTCGGGGCCTTCATCGTATAGCTGCGCTTCGTGATGGTCTTTGCGGTCACTGTGCTGCTCACACCGTCCTTGACGGCGATGGCCTGCACGCGGGTCGTCTCGGTAATGGTGAACGGACCCGTATATTTGGGAGAAGCGTCCGTCGGGATACTCCAGTCGGTCGTATAGTAGATGTCAGTACCCTCCTCGGCCGTGATGGTCACGGTCGTCTGGTCGTCGAAGAAAGACTCAGAGTCGATGGTCGGCGGAGTGACGGTCACGCCACCAGCACCTGTGGTATAGACCTCGAGGGTCTTCATTCGGCACTCGGTCTGAATGGTAAGTGTGACGCTGGGATGGGCCGCTTCGGTCTGCGACTGCCAGTTCCAGTTGTTCTTGAAACCACCGATAAAATCCTGTCCAGGAACATCGGTGTAGGTGAAAGGCTCGGGGTCTCCCCACTGAATACCCGTGAACATCATAGGGATATACACGATGTCAGAGCCCGTAATCGTGATGGTTGTACCGGGCTCAAACTCCCAACATGTTGCGACGGCACCATCAGGGGTTATTGCCTCCCAGGTACCCTTAGAGCGCGTGAGCGTAATGCCACCTTTGGTCAGCACATTGGTCTCACTCGCGTCGGTGGTAGCAGCAAAGGAAACCTTTGAGTACTCATCGTTCTTGTTGTAGTCATACTTCTCTGCCCATATCGTCGAACAGACGAATGTGAGCAGGAGCATCCACATGAAGCGTAGCTTTTTGTTCATAATAGTTGTTGTTACTTGGTTACAGACTTAGGCTTCTCGTCCTGATTGCTGGAACGGTCGGCCCGGCCCTTATTTAATAATGTATAGGTCACTATCTTGGGGTAGGTCACACGGACTGAACTTTTTCGGGGGCTGGCGGAGGCGCGATGCTGATTCATCGCGCCTCGGTTCGCCACCCATTCAAGTAGTCTTCTAATTCATTCGTCTGTGTTTCCTATAATATTTCTCTTCGATTTTCTGTTGCAAATGTACGATATAATTTTGAATCGGGCCTCCAGAAAAAGGTCTGCTGTTGCTCTAATTCCCGATAATAGACCCTAAAACATGCGAAAATGCCCATTTCATCGCGTTTGCCCCTTGTTTCTATTGCCACAATACGAACAACCACCATCACCACGGAGCGCACAGCAACAAATGACTCGAACGTCGAAACATGGAACTACCGACAGTAGAAATATCAAAGCCAGACCTTTTCACGATGGTCCACATTAAGGATGAGCTACAAGAGTTGTTTGAACGGCCAGTGGACATCGTGAGACTTAGAAGCAACATGAACCCCATACTCTTTCAACAAATCCAAAGAGACGGAATCTATGTATGACTTCGAATACTTTGTCATAACCCAAATAGTATTTCAAACATACAACTCGCAATAACGCGGGGCGTTTTTCAGAGAATTATCTGAAGAACGCCCCGCACTTGTTATCATGAGATTTTAGCGTACCACCACCTTGGAGGTCTCAGATCCCACGCGGACGAGGTACATGCCCGCGGGGAGGGCGACGCGGGTCGTGCCGGCAGGACAAAGGCGGGTAAGGACCGTCTGACCCGACAGGGTGAGGACGGTGGCCTCGGCCTCACAGGGAGCGGTGAGGACAACACCACCTGCTACGGGCAAGACCGAGACCTCTGATCCGAGGACCGGACGGACGCAGGTGATAGGACCACGAACCACCATCAGGTCGGAGGGTGCGGAGGCGACAATGTCCTTCAGGTCGCCATGGCGGTAGCGGAGACCCGTCACGCGGTAGGCCACCTCGTGGCCCTCGCCGAAGTTGGGGTTGTTCATCACCACCGACTGGGTCTCGGCGTCGGGCGTATGGAGCGATGCGGTAACGACGCTCACGGTCTCGCCAGCCTTCAGATCCTGCGTAATGCGGATGTAGTCGATGAGGAAGGGATAGTAGTTGTTGCTATAGAACGTGAGCGACTCCTTCTTGGAGCAGCACGGAAGCGTGACCGTCTCCTCGACAAATCCACCGGCGGGGAAGCGGATGCCGGCATAGCAAGCCGGACTGGCACCCTGGATGACGAGCCAGTCGTCCTCCTGTCCCCAGGCACGCACGGTGACGTTACATTCTCCGTCGTTGTTGCTCAGGTCAATGACGGGCGCACTGATGGCACCCGCTATCTGGCCTTCCTGGCCCGTGGCGGCCATTCCGCCGAGCCAGCCCTCGACCCACTGCAGGCTCGAAGCCTTCCAGCCGGCAATGTGCGTGAGGTCGTCGATGGCACGATAGCCACCCGTGTATTCGCCATGCTCGATGAAACCATCGGCAATGTCGCTCTCCTTGAACTCCGACTTCACGAGCGAGAAGTCCTCATAGAGCATCTCGAAGCCCAGCGTGTCCTCGGCGAGGGTATTCTTCTGCACCTGCTCCACACGGTACATGTCCACCTTCTTATGGCTCGTCCAGCGGGCCGTGTAGCAAGAATCGGTCACGTCGGCAGCCTCGAGCACGGTGGGCTGGCTGACGGTATAGACCTCCACCTCGGCAGAAGCCGCTGAGGTGAACTCTGCGTTGCGCGCGCGTACATTATAATAATAGTCGCGGTCGGGATCGAGTCCGCTGACGGCGTAGGTGACGTGGTCCTCGTCTTCACCCAGCGCACGCGCCTCGATCACCTCGTCCTGCAGACGGTAGTCGAGCGTCGAGGGCGCAGGATAGGCATAGCGGAGGTCGGAGATCAATACTCGTGACTCGTCGCCATCGGCGGGGAAATACTCCAAGCGGAAGGAATAGACCTTGTCAAACATCTGAATGGCGGGAGAAAGGTCGTAGGTCAGACCTGCCCGCAGATCCTCTTCGGCCAGTTCGGCAAAGTCGATCCAGGCAAAGGCGTAGAGACCGTAGTCGGTGTCGGCATAGAGCTGGACGTAGCTGCCGTATGGCACTTCCTCCTGGTCTGCCTCCTGCTTGATCCAGAACGTGGTCGCCGAGAGGCCCTGGTCGCAATGCGGCAGGTCGATGTAGTCGCCCGCGTCGCGCAGGATGAGGGCCTGCGTGCCGTCGGGTCCACCCTCGGAGAGGTGCGGACGGGAAGCGTCGGTCCAGTGGAAGTTCCAGCCCTCGGGGTAGTGAGGATTGGCCGCATCGATCACGCCGTCGGCATCGGCCTGCACCTGCGAGAAGTCGCCATTGCCCTTCACCTCGCCCTCGCCCGCGGTCTTGCTATAGACGGAGAGCAAATACTCCGTGGCCGTCGGCGTGGGCGTCCATTCGGCGGTGAAGCCATACTCCGTGGCGTCGCCCGGCTCGAAGGCCTCGGGAGCGGCTATCGACTTAGTGACCCGCTCGACGTGGATATCGTCGATGAGGATCGTGGTCTCGGTATTGGCCATAAACTGAAAGCCCGTGGCCTCGAAAGCCCCCTTGTCGGAGGTGAAGGTGAAGGTCTGCCACTCACGGGTCAGGTCGTAGTGGCGACGCTCGTAGTCGATCAGGTCCTTGCGAGAGAGAAAGATCAGGTCGAGGGCCTTCGCTCCTTCCGTGGCCGAGGCCTCGGCTCCGAGACGGGCACGGAACGTCAGTGTCACCTCGCCTGCCATGTTGCCGGCCGGGGTGTTGAGAAACCAGCCGTCCTTGATGGCAATAGCGCCACCAGCGGCATAGAGACCCTCGCCGCCCCAAGGCCGGTCGGCGAGTTCGCTACTGTACGGACGCAGGAGGGAGGGATTCTCGAAGTCGCCCAGGTCGTTGACCAGTTTCTTGCCATCGGGCTGGTCTTCGGATCCGGCCGTAAGACCCGAGAAGTCTTCGTCGATGAGCACCGTGGCCTGCTTGGTGTCGTTGCTCTCGGACTGGGCAGCAGCCTTCACAGGTCCCTGGGACAGGAAATGCAGTCCTGGGGACAGCGGACTTGCAGTCTGCGCCACGGCGCTCGTCGCACCAAGCGACGAGGCGCGAGCAGCGCAGCCATCAATAGTTGTCTGTTCGTCATCATGATTTGTTGTTTTATAGATATATTGATTTCTTTATTTCTTCATATTAAAGGGACAAGCAAGTGGTCAAAATGGTAAATTTGGACACAAAGCAACCCTTTCCCTTCTTACGCCCCACTGCCGACGATGAAGCCGAGAAGAGGGATGGTTTATAATTTATGCAAAGTTAAACAAATCGTTCCATAAAACAAAAATATGGGCAAAAGAACTAAGCAATTTCTTGAAACTTTCGGAATATGAGGCCCTTCACTTAGCTTCTAAGACCCCATTCCCTCACACCTTATCCAAGTTTTATATATGACAAAAAATGTCTTATTTTACGTTTTACCCCCCCCCATTTTACTCTACAAAAGGTTAAATTTGCATAACGAAAGGCAGATTTGAGCAAATTTATTTGGAGGTAACGAGAAGGAATGCGTAACTTTGTGACGTGTTTTTTTAGTGGTTAATTTAGTTTTAGTAAGTAGAAGGCCTAAGCTGATGTGAATCAGTTTAGGTTTTTTATCACTTTTCTTTGCAGCATCACCCCATTCTCGCTCGCTTTTTGTACCTTTGCACACGATAATAGTGCTACTGGCGGCCCATGGTAGGCCGTGAGGGCACATAGGGTATGAAGCCCAAACAATCGACTGAAGCCAAAACACATCAAAAAAAGAGAACATACCTATGAGAATGAGAAAAATCATGATGGGTCTCGCTCTGCTCGCCACGATAAGCGCTGGCGCCCAGGAGCTGACCTCCGGTATTGACCGCAACAACATGAATTTGAAGGTGAAGCCAGGCAATGACTTCTACGAGTATGCTGCTGGTGGCTGGATGAAAAGCCATCCGCTGGACGCTGAGCACGCCGACAACGGCGCGTTCACCGACCTCTTCGAACTGTCGCAGGAGCAGGTGCGGGGCTTGATCCTCGGTTATGCCGACGGCAAGCAGCCGCAGGGATCGCTCGGACAGAAGATCGGATCACTCTACCGCCTGGCCATGGACTCCGTGCGCCGCAACCGTGAGGGCGCGAAGCCCATCCAGCCCGTGCTCCAGCGCGTGGCTGCCGTGAAGAACGTAGCCGAATACCAACGTTTGGCTGCCGAGCTGGACCGCCGCGGCCAGGCCGATGCTCTTCGGAATAGGCGTGGGCGCTGACCTCCGCGACGCCAAGAACAACATCGTCTCCATCGGACAGGGGAGGCATGGGACTGGGCACCCGCGACTACTACCTCAACGACGACGCACAGACGAAGCGCGTGCGCGAGGCCTACCGCGCCTATATCGTCGAGGTGCTGCGTCTGGCTGGATACGACGAGGCCACGGCACAGAAGAAGATGGAAGCCACAATGGCCATCGAGACAAGACTGGCCCGCGTGGCCTACGACCAGGTGAAGCTCCGCGACATCTCGGCCAACTACCACAAGATGACCTACGCGCAGTTCTGCGACGAGTTCCCGGGCATCGACTGGGGCAATACCTTCCTGCTGGGCGGATTCCCCCACTTCGAATACATCGACGTGTCGCAGCCGGAGCCCATCCATGAGGTGGAGAAGATCCTGGCTGACACGCCGCTCGACGACCTGAAGTCGTATATGGAGGTACGCGTCGTCACGTCGGCCTCCGGACTGCTGAGCGACGACTTCCGCGCCGCACAGTTCCGCCTCTCCAGCACGATGACGGGTCTGCAGCAGGACAAGCCGCGCTGGAAGCGTGCCGTCAGCCTGGTCAACGGCTGCATGGGCATGGCCCTGGGAAAGATGTATGTGGAGAAATACTTCCCCGAGTCGTCGAAGGAGCGCATGGTGGACCTCGTACACCGCCTGCAGGACGCCCTGGCACAGCGCATCGACGAGAGCACCTGGATGAGCCAGGAGACCAAGGAGAAGGCCAAGGACAAGCTCCGCAGCTTTATCATCAAGATCGGCTACCCCGACAAGTGGAAGAACTACGACGGCATGAAGGTCGATGAGAGCCTGTCGCTCTACGACAACGTGGCGGCCATCTCAGACTGGGAGACCTGCGACGTCCTCAGCGAGAAGGTGGGCAAGCCCGTGGACAAGATGGAATGGCAGATGACGCCGCAGACCATCAACGCCTACTACAACCCCACGACCAACGAGATCTGCTTCCCGGCAGCCATCCTCCAGCCGCCCTTCTTCGACCCGAAGGCCGACGATGCGGCCAACCTGGGTGCTATCGGTGGCGTGATCGGCCACGAGATGAGCCACGGTTTCGACGACCAGGGTGCACAGTTTGACAAGGACGGCAACCAGAACGACTGGTGGACGGCAGAGGACAAGGCCAACTTCAACGCCCGCACCAAGGTGCTTGCCGACTACTTCTCGACCGTAGAGGCCGTGCCGGGCCGCAAGATCAACGGCCAGCTGACGCTCGGCGAGAACATCGGCGACAACGGCGGTCTCAACATTGCCTTCCGTGCCCTGCAGAACACGCTCAAGGTGCAGGACCTCGGCGTGAAGGACGGTTTCACGCCGGAGCAGCGCTTCTTCCTCTCTTGGGCCCGCGTATGGGCTTCCAACATGCGTCCGGAGTATATCGAGATGATCATCACCACCGATCCTCACTCCCCGAGCAGCGCGCGCGCGTCAACGCAGCCCTGCCCCACATCGACGCTTGGTACAAGGCCTTCAACGTCAAGAAGGGCCAGAAGCTCTTCATCCCGGCAAACAAGCGTGCACGCATCTGGTAATAGTCCACGGTGCGAAACAAGCATAGTGAATGAATAGCGAGGAGCTGCCCGTACATCGTCTGGGCAGCTCCTTCTAATATATATAAATAAGGAGAAAATGAACCAAAGACTTCTCATGGCCCTGGCTATGGCCGCCACGCTCGCCGCCTGCTCAGACGGGAAGAGCGGCAAGGGCGACGACGGTTCGCAACCCATCCCAACCGACACGAACGCCACGCCACAGCCTACCAGCGTGGTGGAGACGGAGCGAATAGACCAAGGCGACGCAATGGTGCAGGCTCGCAACCGCAACGCAGCAGGATTTCAGACCGACATGGCCAGTCGCACCGTCACGGTGACACAGCCCTGCTTTGCCACGGCAGACCCTGCGCGCCTCGACATGCTCCCGCCTACGCCCGACGAGGCCTCGCGGCGCGACACGTCGCTGATACAGGAGCTCAACGCAGGGACCGTCTTCATCCTCCGTCCGGGCGACAAGGGCGTGGTCGAGGGAACAGAGAAGACCAAGCTGCTCGTCCGCTTCCAGGGAGGTCCGCTATGGGTCTGGCGGTCGGACGTGGCATCCTAGGCACGCGAAAGCAAAGGGCATAAAAAAACATCACCTCGGAAGGGGGTGATGGATACGATGGAAAAGGCGAAAGGGGAAAAGCCCCTGCTCTATCGCCTCACGGTGATGTGGAAGCAATGCTGGTTTTGCTCAAAGATCACCACACAGTCGCCACGGCTGCGAAACTCATCGATAAGGATGGCGAGAATGCGGGCCATTTCCGCGTTGCTCACGGGCTTGCCCTCCGTGGAGAGGCGATTGAAGCGCGTGTAGCTGAGGTCGAAGGTGGTGGCGTAGAGGTGGGAGGAGTTGCGTGCAGCGTTGCCATTGACCCTGCGGAGCGAGGTCACGTCGGCCTCCGTGCGGAGCAGGGAGGTGACGATGATGCGGTGGGGACGGTAGCCCTCGCGGCGGAGGATGTACTGGAAACCCTCGCCCAAGTCCTCCAGGAGCGACCGTGCGCCCTTGGTCAGATAGGGCACGGAGTGGGTGAGCGGATCGACAAGGTAGAGCTGGCAGCTCCTCACCTTCTTGAGGTGGCGCGTCTTGCGGCGGACCTCCTTGCGATTCTTAATGGGACGGCTGATACCGAAGCGGCGGGCCGACTCCAGTTGCTCGCCGTTGAGGTCGGCGAAATGATACTCCCGCGGCACCCTCACCGCGTCGTCGCGAAACGTCTGTCCCGCTCCACCCCCGGCCACGTCCCGATGGCTCGCACAGGATGCCGCCGTGGCGGCAAAGACCAAAGCGAGGATCGCGTCGCGCAGGAAGTGGTGCCTGCGGCGTGGGCCACGGGGGATTTCGAGACGGGCCATGGCCGTGCGTTACTTGAAGTAGTAGAGGAAGGTGGCAATGCCCTCCAGGGCCGGTTTGCGCTCGCCTTCAATCTCAATCTTAAACTTCACGCCGGCCTTGCAGATGCCACGCAGGTTCTCGATGCTGTCGAGCGAGACCACGAGGCGCACGCGGCTTCCGACCTTGACGGGCTTGCCGAAGCGCATCTTGTCCATACCATAGTTGACGAGCATGGAGATATTGCGCACCTCGAGCACCTGGGCCCACATATAGGGCAGGAGCGAGAGCGTGAGATAACCGTGGGCGATGGTGCACCCATAAGGACTCTCCTTGGCCGCGCGGTCGGTATCGACGTGGATCCACTGGTGGTCGAGCGTGGCGTCGGCGAAGAGGTTGATGCGGTCCTGATCGACGAGAAGCCAGTCGGACTCGCCGAGCTTCTTGCCAAGGTAGGAGGCAAATTCGTCGTAGGACGAAACGATGAGTTGATTCATGTGTCTTGATTCTATGAGATGAGTGGGCTTAGGCGTTGCCCTCCTGTCTGTTCTTGGGCTTGCGACCGCGCTTCTTGGGCGTGGTGTCGATGGCGCGCTTCTCCAGTTCCTCCACGCGATACTGACGCGGGGTCTTTCCGACAAAGCGGTAGAAGGCCGCGTAGAAGCTCTGGCGGTTGCTGAAGCCGACCATGGCGGAGATATCCTCGATGTTGGTCTTCTGGTAGCGGCGGTCCACCATCAGCGACATGGCTTCCTCCACGCGGTAGCCGTTGACCAGTTCGGTGTAGTTCTTGTGGAACCGGTTGTTGACCACGGCGGAGATGTAGCGCGTGTTCGTCCCAAGGTCCTGCGCCAGCTGACGGGCGGAGTAGTTCTTGTCGCGGTAGCATTTCTCCACGACGATCTTCTGGATGACCTTTCTCTGAAGTTCGTCCATCACTTCTGGGCTCACCGTGGTACGATAGGCGGCCGGACGCTGCTGCTTGTTTTCTGTAATATTATACTTTGACATGGCTTGCTATGGTTATCTATCTGTCTGTTTACATTTTCTTTGTTGCGGCGTGGGACGTAGCCCTCACCTTGACATCGGTTAATAGGCACACGCCGTTGGGGATGCAAATGTAGCGATTTTTGCCGACATTACACGTTAATTATTGGTAATTTTCTCTACTTTTTCGTCTGTTGCTTGCTTTTCCCCTGTCTTGGCCGTTCGAGCCTTCGGCTTGGCGGCCTCTTTGCCGTCAACTTTCTCGTCTTCTTTCTCCTCTTTCTTGTCGCCTACTTCCTCGGCCTCGGCCTCCACAGTCTCGCGGGACCGGATAAGCTCGTCCATGGCACGGTAGGTGTAGGCCGCGCGGTCCTTGACGGCCATGGTCTTGAAGCGCTCCAGCAGATCCATGAGTTTCTGCACGGCCGCCTGGTAGGTCTCGGGCGTGATGCGGGCCGCCAGTCGGGCTGCGTCCTCGCCATTGAAGGCGAAGTGGCGCACGAGCATGTCGCCCACGTAGCGCCGCTGGGCATCGGTGAGTTCGGCGAGCTGGTCCGTGAGCGGGCCGCCAGCACGATGGATGGTGAAGACGAGCTTGTCGGGCTCGCCGCCACGCTGGCCGTGGAGGTAGAGGCGGTCGTAGTCGAACCAGCAGTCGCAGAAGCCGTCCTCGGCAAGCTTCTGGAGCTCCGAACGGGCGGGGTCGAGCACGCGGCGGCAGAAGTCGGGAAACTTCTTGTAGTTCTTCTCCAGCCGAAGCATCTTGCGAAACTCCAGCGGATCGATGACGGCCTTGCCCTTGTCGAGCCATGAGGCGATGAACATGTAGATGCGCTGCGTGTAGCGGTTCTTACACGCGAAGACAATCTGCTTGCCCAGGCGGTGGTAGCCGAAGTCGAAGGAGACGAGGCGCTCGGCCACGGTGCGGTCGATCTTGAGGATGGCATACTTCGAGTAGCTGTTGTCCTCGGGGATATAGACGTCGCAGAGGTTGGTCGCCTTGGTATATTTGCGGCTCCTGCGTCTTGTAGGGTATCTCCACGGGGATGGAGGCGAGCATCTTCAGCGAGTTGCGCAGCTGCGGGTAGTGGCTCGGACTGACCCCCAGCTCCTTGAACGGCATTTTGATGGGCATGCGGCCGTCCTCGTCGAGCTCGTCGCTGCGGAAGATATCGAGCTGGCGCGAGGTGCCGCCGTTGAGCATTCCCTGCAGGATGTTCTGCAGGCTCTCGACGATGCTCACGAGGATGCGCACCTGCACCTGGCTGTAGTCGTGGCGCATCATCGTCACGGCAATGGGCTGCAGGAGCCACGTCTCCTCCGCTATCGGGATGAGGTCGTGGCTGATGTCGCGCTTGACGTCGGCCTTCTTGGCCTTGGCGCCGCGCTTCGTGGTTTTCGCCGACGGCCTGCGAGAGCCGCCGCTGGGGGTTTCCTCCCCTGCCTTCTTCTCTGTCATGGGGGCAAAGATAATAAGTTTTTACGTTTCCGCCAAATCTTTTTGTCGGTTCTTTTTCGTTTTTCACTACCAAGCGCGATTTGGCCGGCCCCAAAACGAACCCCTACTAAAACAAAAACGTTAAACGTTAAACGTTAAAAACGCAAGTTTGCAAATATTCCACACCATCGTAGGACGGGACCCAAAAAGACATCAAACAATTATTTTCCTAAAAAATATTTGCTCATTCCAAAGTTATTGCCTAACTTTGTCCACGCCTGCAGCAGAAGACCGCTGCGCAAGCAGACGCCGCAGGAAGGCGGCGAGACAAGAGAACAAAACCGAAATAAAAATATAAAAGCAAATGGCAAACAATTTTGGCTACGGCTAACCGCGTGGCCGCTCATCTTGGGCAAGGCCCCGAAGGACTTCACCAAGGAAGATATCATTCGCGTCGTGCAGGATTTCGACATCCGCATGGTCAATCTGATGTACCCTGGCGGCGACGGACGACTGAAGACGCTCAACTTCATGCTCAACTCCGCCGATTATCTCAACACCATCCTCACCTGTGGTGAGCGCGTGGACGGCAGCTCGCTCTTCTCCTCCATCGAGGCAGCCAGCAGCGACCTCTACGTGCTGCCGGTCTTCCGCACGGCCTTCATAGACCCGTTCCAGGAGATCCCGACACTCTGCCTGCTCTGCGACTACTTCGACCGCGACGGCCAGCCGCTGGCCTCCGCACCGGAGCATACGCTCAGAAAGGCCATGCAGGCCTTCCACAAAGTCACGGGCATGGAATTCCAGGCCATGGGCGAGCTGGAGTACTACGTCATCAAAGCCAACGACCCCTCCTTCCCCGCCACGGACCAAAAGGGCTACCACGAGACGGCTCCCTTCGCCAAGGCCAACGACTTCCGCACGCGCTGCATGAAGCTCATCGCCGAGTGTGGCGGCCGCATCAAGTACGGCCACTCCGAGGTGGGCAACTTCACCAAGGACGGCCTCTGCTATGAGCAGAACGAGATCGAGTTCCTCCCCGTGCCAGCAGATGAGTGCGCCTACGAGCTGCTCGTGGCCAAGTGGATCATCCGCAACCTCGGCCACCAGGAGGGCTACAACATCACATTCTCGCCGAAAATCATCGTCGGCAAGGCTGGCAGCGGCATGCACATCCACATGAGAATCATGAAGGACGGCCGCAACATGATGCTCACCCCGGAGCGCACGCTCTCCGTGGAGGCCCGCAAGGCCATCGCAGGCATGATGGACCTGGCACAGAGCATCACCGCCTTCGGCAACAAGAACCCGATGTCATGGCTGCGCCTCGTGCCGCACCAGGAGGCCCCGACGAACATCTGCTGGGGCATGTCCAACCGCTCCGTGCTCGTGCGCGTGCCGCTGGGATGGACCTCGGGCCGCGACATGTGCATGGAGGCTAACCCCAACGAGCCCCACGTGGAGCGCGACTACACCTCCAAGCAGACCGTGGAGATGCGCTCACCGGACGGTTCTGCCGACATCTTCCAGCTCCTGGCCGGCCTCTGCGTGGCCTGCCGCCATGGCTTCGAGATGCCCAACGCCGAGGAGGTGGCCGAGCAGACCTTCGCCGACGGAGACATCCACGCCCCGGAAAATGCTGCCAAGCTCGCAGCCATGAAGGCGCTGCCCGACAGCTGCGCCGCATCGGCCGACTGCCTGGAGCAGCAGCGCGCCGTCTATGAGGAGTATGGCGTCTTCTCACCGAAGATGATCGACGGTATCCTCAAGGAACTCCGCGCCTTCAACGATCGCACGATGCGCGACGACATCGCCGGAGACGACAGCAAGCTCCAGGCACTCGTGGAGCGTCACTTCCACTGCGGATAATATCTCTCACACTTGGTGCTGTCCAGGCCGCTGGACGGCACCAAGTCGTTTTTTCGTGTCTCACGACACATATTCGCCAGCCCAAAGGGCCCATCGGGGCCTACTTGGGATTTGAGTCGGATGGGCCATCGCGTTGGCCTGAATTTCATAAATCAAACCGACAAAAAGGACTTTTGACGAAGACCTTAGTTTGATTTTGACAAAGACCTTATATATATAAGGAGAAGGGACAGGAGGCTGCGAGAGTTTCTTGACCCATGATCATACCTGCAGGAAAGCCACCTTTTGCGCGCAAGAAAAGATAGTCGGCAGCCGCCCTCCAAACCGGGTACGGAACTGCGTGACTGACCTGGAGAAGACAGATCGATAAGAGAACAAGCAAAACTATAATCATTCACCAAAACTGATGAAAGTATGAAGAAAATGACAACGCTCTGCCTCGCGCTTGCCCTGACATGCGCGACGGAAGCAGGAGCAACGACCGACAAGCAACCTAAACTGAAGGGCAGACAGACAGCAGCATGGGGCGTGGCCGTACCAGGCTCACGCACGCAAAGCGCCTCCGCCATGCGATTTCTCAACATGGGCCTCGGGGCTCCCATGGCAGCTCCGCGCCGTGGGCAACGACCCGGTAAGCTCGGTCACCACACCAGGATTCGGATGGGCAGATGGCCCGGACGGCAACCAGTGGTACTACACGCAAAACTACAAGCTCGACGGATACTTCTATTCGGGCTCCACCATCACCCTCTACGACAACAACAACCAGCAAGTGGGACAGTTTGACATCGACGTGCCTGACACGCTACAGGTGAACAGCATCGAGATGTACAGCGCATTGACCAAGAAGATGTTCGACCGCGATGACACCTCCATCGAGGCCATGGTCTCCATCCACGCCGTGGGCAATGCCGAGAACAACTACAAGGACAGCTACATCACCCGCGCCTACCACATCGACGGCAGCGGAATCGCCTATGAGTGCGAGGGAAGCGGAATGCTCTTCGACGCCTCCAAGGGATGGAACACCTACCAGCGTCTCATCCTGCCGATCGAGAAAGTTATCGACGGCAAGGAGTATGTCTCCATCGACTTCATCGCACCGCCCACATGGGGTAAGGACGAGCCCTACGTGGAGCACACGCTCGATATTCCCTTCGAAAACATCAACTACATGGACGGCGCCTACATCAACTGCTTCGTCATCGAGGACAAGCCCTACTACGTCGTCGCACAGTATGACACGGCCTACTGCACCATGCCGGAGGACTATACGCAGGACATCATCGTCACGCCCAACAACCACTTCGTGCTCAAGACCTACGACCGCAACTACAGCCTGGTCGATTCCGTCGCCGTGCCCATCGAGGAGGCACCGAAGGGCGTCTATCGTATGGCCGCCTTCGGACGCATGAGCGACAACGACCTGAGCAAGGGCTACTTCGGACCGGAGGACCAGTTCAGCTACGTCGTGACGTGGGTGGACTACCACCTGCAGTCGGACGAGAACACCTACAACTTCGACCTCTACGACAGCCAGGCACAGAGGCTGAAGACTATCTGCGAGAACGCAGCCGAGAACCAGTGGTTCTACCTCAACAACGTGAAGGGAAAGAGCGAGCAGATGGCATTCCTCCAGGCCTTGGAGGAGGGACAGCAGGTCCAGATGATCGACGTGCCTTCCTGTGAGAAGCGGACACTCTTCCCGGCCATGATCGACGGCGAGGGAATCACCACCTCCATCGACCGCTATCCCTCGGCCAAGAACGACGAGGGCTACCAGTATGTCGTCAACATGCGCAATGCGGCCGAAGACGATGAGGGCAACGTCATCGCACGCATCGGATGGTACAACCCCGACCTGACGCTGGACCACTACGCCAAGTTCAACCTAGGAAAGAAGGGTGAGTACTTCACGCCGCTGATCAACAACGTCTCGCTCAACCCCTATCTCTTCGATACGGACAACGAGATGGAGTATATCTACATCGCCAAGAAGAGACGCACCGACGGCACCAACAAGATCGACAACATCCTGGAGATTGCCAAGGAGGACGGCACCATCCTGCGCACCTTCCGCGGCGACGACGACAAGTCCTTCCGCACAGCCTCGGTGGTCAACATGAGCGACGCCAAGAACGAGCTGCTCGTGGCCTACTACGACAACAACACACAGAACTACGACCTCAACTTCTATGAGCTGCCGTTCGTCAAGTTTGCCAAGGGTGGCAACGGTAGCAAGGAGAACCCGTATCTCATCTCCACCGTCGGTGACCTGAGCTACATGGCAGCAGCTCCCGACTCGGCTTACCGCCTGGCAGCCGACATCGACATGAACGACTACAGCTACGACTGGACGCCGGTACCGACATTCAACGGCTCCTTCGACGGCGCACACCATGCTATCGTCAACCTCTCCATCACCACCAACGACGCCCACGCAGGCCTCTTCGGCATGCTCGGCGAGGATGTGGAGGTGAAGGACCTGGTCTTCGCTCGCCCCACGATCCAGGTGACGGACGACAACCAGTTTGTCGGCGTACTGGCGGGTGAGAGCACGCAGGACAACATCTCCAACGTCCACGTCTTCGACGGTCAGATCTCAGGCGAGGCCGATGCAACCATCGGTGGTATTATCGGTGGTTCGTTCCTCTACACCAACTTCAACGACTGCTCCTTCCAGGGCAGCATCAACACGCCCAAGGCCAGCCCTGTGGGTGGCATCGTGGGCCGCACGGCTACAAGCACGAAGATCACGGCCTGCGCCTCCAACGCAGAGATCACGGGATACTCTTCTGTCGGCGGCATTGCTGGTTCTTTCTCTGCCAACGACACCATCAACGACTGCCACGCCACGGGCAAGCTCGTAGCAGCCAACACCATCGGCGGCATTGTCGGCGAAAGCTCACGCGGCGTTATCGATCGCTGCGTCTTCAACGGCAGCGTGACGGCCACGGAGCCCAACTGGAGCGGACTCTCGGCAGGTGGCATCGTGGGTAGTCTGGCAGCCGACTGGAGCCAGCAGACGACGCCCGTCATCAGCCATTGCGTCTCAACGGGCACGGTCAACGCCGAGGAGCCCGACGAGACCGTCCACGCCATTGCAGGATGGACCATCGCCAACGAGTACTACGAGGACGGAGAGACCCCGCTGGAGGAAAAGGGCCTGGCCAGCAACTATAGCACGGCCGCTCCGGAGGGATCTGCCGACAGTAGCCTCGACGGCGCACCGGTGAAGGTGGCAGACCTCAACGACGACTTCTTCAAGCAGATGGGCTACGCCTTCGGACAGGATACCAAGGCTCCGTGGAAGTCGGCCGAGACTACTCCCGTACTCTACTTCGAGAACACAGCCCTGGTACTCACGCTCAGCGATAACGCCGTGCTGCTGGACAACGACGCCGACTGCTACATCACGGCCACAGTCTATGGACAGAGCGCCGACGACATCACGGCCGTCAGCGACAATTCCAACGTAGCCGACGTGGATATCGAGTCGCGCGAGGACGGAGTGGCTACGCTCCACATCACGTCCTATAAGGACGGCGTGGCCAACATCAACGTGACCGTAGGTACGCTGACCATGGCCTGCACCGTGACCGTCGATCACACGCTGACCACCGTCAAGCCGCTCGACAAGGGACAGAAGCTGACCATCCTCGTGGCTGGCAACACGATCTCCGCTCCGGGTGCCACCGCCATCACGGCCTACACGCTCGACGGACAGGTGGCTGCTCAGTCCGCCTCCACCATCAGCGCACTCGCCAAGGGCCTCTACATCGTGAAGGCAACGGACGCTACGGGTCGTCAGACAACGGCAAAGGTAATGGTGAAATAATCGCCTACGAAGAATAGACTATCGCTAAGCAACGACCGACGGGAATGGCCTTCCCGTCGGCGATAAATAATGAGAAAAGAGGATGCGCTCGTAAAGGGTGCATCCTCTTTTCTCGTCTTACAAGGAGTCAGACCCAAGGAGTCAGAACTCCCCTACCCTTCCACCAAGTCGCCAATGCTGCTGAGCCGCCAAAGACGCTCATGGTCGTACTCCGCGGTGGCCTCGTGGGCCCAGGTCGTATGGTAAGGGACGTAGGCTGCCCAACCGCCCTGGTGCAGCACGGGATCGATGTCGGAGCGAAAGGAATTGCCCACCATGAACAAGCGGTCCACCGTCGTGGCGTAGCGGTGGCAGAGCTGGCGGTAGCTCTCGTCGGTCTTGTCATCGACCGTCACCACGTCATCAAACCACCTGCGCAGTCCCGAACGGTCCATCTTACCTTCCTGGTCGCGAAGCTCGCCTTTGGTAAAAACCACCACGGGACAGCTCACCACCTCGCGCACGCGTCGCAGCGTGGCCTCTACACCGGGCAAGGGCGTGGCGGGAAGCTCCATCAGCCGCCGCCCGAGACGCAGCACCTCGTCAATCTCTTCGCCACCCACGCGCCCACGGCTCACGCCAACAGCGGCCTCGACCATCGAAAGCGTGAAAGCCTTGGCGCCATAGCCCGTCAGCGGCATGTTGCGGCGCTCCGTGGCGGCCAATACGCGCAAGACCTCGTCGGCCTCGGCATAGGGCGAAAGCAGTTTCGCCAAAGCGTGCTCCACCGCACAAAATGCGCCCTGGCAGTCCCAAAGCGTGTCGTCGGCGTCAAAGGCCACCAGACCTACAGAATCTCCCACGCCACCCTGGCCCAACGGAGCCTTCCGCCTATCGTTTGTCTTCATTTTTCTCCTTTTTATATTGCCAAATCATAAAAACTTACCAGCAACTAAAATACAGCCGGGAAATTTGCACAGGTCACTTTATTGCCGTAACTTTGCGCTTAGTCTTTAATAATTTCGTCTCATAGTACACAAAAAGAGTGTGTTTTTTGTTTGGGGGGAATCCCCCGCAACATTCTTTGTCTGGTTGAAATCCTTGTGAAAGGACACTTCGATGAAAGTATCGAGGGACCAGATAAACAGGTTTTAAAAGCTCCGGTAGCGACCGGAGCTTTTTTGTTTTCATATCCTCCAGAGGATGCATTGCTTTCTAATGCCTTTTTATCCAAAAGTCTTTTCCTGTCCAAGCACTTACCACTCCAAAAAGTCATTCGCTTCAAGAAGTTTTCACTTCGCCTCAGGATGTCTTCACGCCAAGAAGTTTTCAACCCAAGAACGTAGCCAAATAGCCGACGGACTTCGTCTCCCGAAGTTTCTTGATGGCTTTCTCGCGCAACTGTCGCACACGCTCGCGGCTGAGATTGATATCAGCCCCTATCTCTTCGAGCGAACGCTGCTCACACCCGATTCCAAAACTCTCGGCCACAATGCGCGCCTCGCGTTCATCAAGACAGGCCGAAAGCGTGTCCCGAAGCGTGGCGCTCATAGTGGCGCGATCCACCTCGCGGTCAGGAGACTCGTCAGTGTCAGAAATGATAGTCTCTGAAACCGACACTGTGCTTCCGTCGGCCACGGGCTGGTCAATACTCGTGGTGTGGGTGATGGCATGGAGGCCGTGGTCGATCACGTCGAGGGGCAACCCAGTCAGGTCGGAAAGTTCCTCGCGGGAAGGCGACCAACCAAACTCCTGGAGGTAGCCGGCCGTGACGCGCTGGATGCGGCTGGCAGTCCCTGCGGCACTCAGCGGCACGCGCACGGCACGACTTTTCACGCCAATAGCCTCGATGATGCTTTGCCGAATCCACCATACAGCATAGGAAATAAACTTGAATCCGCGTGTTTCGTCGAAGTGGTTGACGGCCTTCACCAGCCCGATGTTGCCCTCGTTGATAAGGTCTTCCAACGACAGGGAGCGGCCTTGGTACTGTTTGGCCACGCTGACCACAAAGCGCAAGTTGGCACGCACGAGCCTTTCCTTGGCACGCTCTGCCTCCGCACCTTTTCCATGGAGCTTGCGGCCCAGCTCAGCCTCCTCCTCCGGACTGATCATCCGCTCGCGGGATATCTCGTTGAGATACACGCCCAGTCCCTTGGAGACACGGTTGGTGAACCTGCTCGTTATCTTCAGCTCTCTCATGTTAGTATCGTCTGATAAGGTTTCTTCGACCGCAAAGGTAACAAAAAATCTGCTGAAAGCAACAAAATGCACCTTTTCTTCTTGAAAAAATACCAAACAAAGAGGACGAATGGAACGCAAGAGAAGAAACAAAATGGAGTTAAAAATGGAAAAACAGGAGGCAAGATCAAAGATTGGGGGTGTAAAATAGGGAAAATGTACGATGGACGATAGATTTTTGCAAGAATGGTTTGTGATATTTCCAAAATTTATCTTAACTTTGCCACGTCATCTCCCCACACTGTCAGCACTACGGATGGCCGCCTCGGGGAACAAATGAAAACATGGGTGGAAGATTCCACGGGCGCAGCAATCCGCCCAAAGAGAAAAAACCACTAAAAGATACCTTTGACTTGAAGACATTACGGATGAAATTCAAAGCGAAAATTGCCATGGCAATGGCCGTTGCCTTAGCCTTTGCCTCGCAGACCGCCCACGCTCAGAACGTGGGTGTGAAGGCCAATGTCCTCTCATTCGCACACTCCGCACTGGGCATGGGGGCCGAGATGTCACTGGGATACCATTGGAGCGCAGAGCTCTACGGCGTCATTAGCCCGTGGAAACGGACGGAGGACAAGGCGAAGAAGTATTGGGCCGTACAGCCCGAGGTGAGATATTGGCCGTGCCAAGCCATGGTGGGTCACTTCTTTGGCGTGCACGTGGACGGAGCGCAGTACAACGTCGGCGGAGCGGCACCGTTCTTCGGACTGCCCAAGTCGGTGAAGGACGCGCGCTACGAAGGCTGGCTCGCCGGAGGTGGTGTGACCTATGGTTACCAATGGGTGCTGGGGCGCCACTGGAACGCAGAGGCAGCAGTAAGCGTAGGCTACGAGCACCTGCGCTACAAGAAGTTTGAATCGCCAGAGGAATGCGCCCCGCAGGTCGGGGAACGGTGCCACAACTACTGGGGACCAACCAAGCTCTCGGCAAGTATCATCTACATATTCTGACACGATGATGACGCATAAGATTTACCATTCACTGATCGCTGCCCTGATCGGCGCGGCGACCACGGGAGCGGTCCAGGCTGCCCCGATACCTGCCATGGGGCTACGATTCGTGGCCGCAGAGGCGGGCGACAGCAGTATCAGCGTACGATCGGCACGCGTACTGCCCCACGAGCGAAGCATGATCGTGTCGATGTGCATCCGCGTGGACCGCGACCTGAAAGGCACGGAGAGCATCGAACTGCGACCCGTGCTCACTGACTCGACGGGCCACAGCGCGGTGCTGCCCTCCATTTTCATCAACGGACGCACCCAGCACATCGCCTTCCAGCGTGACCGGCGCAACGCCAAGCGCGACCTGGTGACACTGCGCAGACGCAATGGCATGGAGCAGACGATCGACTACCTGCGCGAAGTGGCCTATCAGCCCTGGATGCGCAAGGCGACACTCGTACTCGAGGAGGTGGCCTGCGGATGTGGAATCCCCATCGCCTACGACTCGCACGCCGTGGCGACCCTGCGCAGCGACGACACGCCGCGACTGGCTTTCCGCATTCCCGTGGAGGAGGTCAAGACACGACAGGAATCGGGACGCGCCTTCTTGGCCTTCCAGCTCGGCAAGTCGGAAATCCTCGACAACTTCCGAAGCAACGCCACCGAACTAGCCAAGATCATGCAGGCCATCGACCTGGTGAGAAATGACTCCAATGTCACCGTAAGCCACATCGCCATCCATGGCTATGCCTCGCCCGACGGATCGCTGGCTCTCAACGAGAAACTCTCGGCAGAGCGCACACAGGCGCTCAAGTCGTGGGTCATGTCAAAGTATCAATTTGACGAGGCACTGTTCACCACAGCCCATACCGCCGAGGACTGGGAGGGACTGGTCAACTTCCTGCGCAACAACAATACGTTGGAGGGACGAGAGGAGATACTCAATATCATCGCCACCGTGGGCGACCTGGACAAACGCGAGGCGCGCATCCGGGAGGAGTTTCCGTCGCAGTATCGCTTCATGCTCGACAACTGGTATCCCTTCCTGCGCCACTCCGACTATACCGTAGGCTACATCGTACGCCCGTTCACCGTCGAGGAGGCGAAGAGGGAACTGAAGTTGCACCCGCAAAACCTCAGTATCGATGAAATGTTCCGCATCGCACAAACCTACAAGGAGGGAAGCAAGGAGTACAACGAAGTGTTCCTCATCGCCGTGAAGCAGAATCCGGACCACCCCGTGGCCAATCTCAACGCGGCCTGCATTGCCCTCAGGGCGGGTGACAAGACCGCGGCCGCTGGCTATCTCGAGAAAGCTATGCCTTGCGCGGAGCGCGACCTGGCCACTGGCGTACTACGGATGATGGAGGGCCATGTGGAGGAGGCCGAGCGCCTCTTCGAAGCTGCCGACAAGGCGGGACTGAGAGAGGAAGCTCGCCATAACCTGCGCATCCTGCATCCGGAACGCTATTAAACACGCCTTGCCCTTTCCGTTGGGGAAAGGGCAAGGGATCAGAAACATCAAACCAAGACATCAACCCCAAAAGAATCAGAACCATGGACAAGAAAATCTTCGCAACACTGGCCATAGCCACCGTCCTCGCCTCCTGCACGAGCGATCTCGACGGAATAGATGAGACCCCAGCAAATCCGAAGCCAATCAGACATTGTACCGCCGTGGTCGATCTCTCTGTGCAGGCACCTACCGCCGATGCTACCACACGGACGCCATCGGGTGCCAACGGACCAAGGAGAGCCAGCGCAGAGACTGCCGACAAAGACACGGTGAGCCTCTCACTGCCAGACGAATACAAGGTACACAATGTCGTACTCTACCTCTACAATGCACAGACAGGAAACTTCGCCGACTCCATACACCTCACACGCTTCGCGGGCCTGGACAAAACGGAACACGGGACAATGTGCTTCCGCAGCGACTCCATCCGACTGGAACCAGGAGACTATCGTGTCTATGCCGTGGCCAACGCACCGACAGCGGCCGGCAAGATAGGCAACGACCAGTCGCTGCTCACCACCGTTGCCAAGGGAAAGTCCATCATGAGCGTCATCGGCACAGAAGGACTCACCATGTCAAACCGTGGAGGATCGGCTCAAAATGTGTGCGTAAGCACCGACTCGGTCACGCACATCGAGATTGCACTGGAGCGTGCCGTGGCCAAAGTGGAGATTGGAAAGCGCTTCGGAAGCTATGAACTAAAGGACAAGAACGGTAAAGTCTATGCCAAGGTCACACCAGGCAGCTTCTATTTCGTCAACCTCTGCCGCGACTACTATCTCTTCCGCCACACGGGAAAATTTGGAAAGAACAGCACGCCCAGCCGAGACCAATACGCATGGAGTCTGAACAACTACACAGACATCCCCGACACGGACGGATACCTCATCGACCCGCATTTCTTCGACAAACGGTGGGACGCAAGCAGCACGTTTGACGGATCAACGATCTTCGACAATGCGCTGACCGAAATCGTGCGTACAGGACGTGAGTATGAGGCCACGCTCTTCCCGGAAGCGGGCTCCTACAGCAAGTCGTACATTCTGGAGAACAGCAACTTCTGGACCGCGCAGCGGGAGGGATACACCACGGGTATCATCATCAAGGGTATCCTCACACCAGAGAAGTCGCGCTGCTTCGACGAGCACGGCAACAACATCGACCCGCAGGGAGTTCACTGCCTGTACTATTTCAACTACAATTTCTACACCTCGCTGGCTGCCGTCAAGGCCGTCGGAGGGGGCAACATCCCTTCGGGAGACATCAGCGCCAGAGAACTGGAGACGCAATACAACATCAAATACTTCCCCATCGACGACAAGAGCCTCTATGCGTGCTACTACAAGCACTTCATCAAGCACCTCGACAACGGCGAGAAGCGAAAGCTGGGCGTGATGGAGTATGGCGTGGTGCGCAACAACTGGTACCGCGTGACCATCGCCGACATCGCAGGACTTGGATCGGGTATCATCAATATCGAACCGACCAGGCCGGTCGAGGAAGACGACATACTGCTCACCGACTACTATGTCAGTCCGTGGCAGTTCAGACCCGACGACACGGTGTTGAGCCAACCGCGCAAGAAGTAACATGGAATCAACTCTGAACGAAGCAAGACTATGACTATCAGACATATCCTAACCCGTTGGCGGAATTAATTTAAGTTGATAAACATGAGTAAAAAGTTGTACATGTCGCTGATTTTTAGTAACTTAGTGGTGTTCAAAACATTAAGTTCAAACCATCGTATGTACAACCTTTATACAAAATTCGTCAAAATACTCGAGATATGCAAGCAATTCTCTGAAAATCTCGTCAATGAATCTGGTAATGTTCCACGTCGTGGTCCTGTTCCCAAGTTTTCGGATTTGGAAGTGGTGGCGCTATCCCTGACGGCAGAGACCGAGAGCATTGATAGTGAGAAGTGGTTGTTCGACTATAAATTGCAAGAATACAAGGACCGCATTCCCAATCTCATATCAAGGAGACAGTTAAATGACCGCAGGAAGAAACCGGCAGGCCTGTGTGAGGAACTGTGCAAGCGGATTGCCATGGAAATGGATGGCGGAGAGGAACAATTCTTTGTTGACTCCAAGCCGATAGAGGTTTGTAGGGTTGCAAGAGGAAAACGTTGCAAGATGGGACGTACCGGCAATTTCTCGCAAGCTCCCGACCTTCGGCTTCTGTGCTTCGCAGAACACTTTTTATTTTGGTTATAAGTTACACGCTCTCTGTGGGTTAAGTGGAGTTATCCATTCCTATGATCTGTCAAAGGCAAGTGTGGCTGACCTCCATTATATGAAGGATGTAAGACATACTTATCACGACTGTAGCATCTATGGTGACAAAGGGTATATTGGAGCTGACGTACAGCTTGACTTGTTCGAAACCGCAAACATAAGACTGGAGTGTCCGTATCGGCTCAACCAAAAGGACTGGAAACCGACATTCATTCCGTTTGCAAAGGCAAGAAAGAGGATTGAGACAATATTCTCACAACTTACAGACCAGTTCTTGGTCATCAGAAACTACGCGAAAATAACGAATGGTTTGTTTGCCAGAATCATTGGCAAAATTAGTGCACTTACCATTCTGCAATACGTAAACTTCATTAACGACAAGCCCATTGGCAGAATTAAGTATGCACTAAATTAATTCCGCCAACAGGTTATCCTAACCATCGCCGCAACGACATCGATCGCGGCCTGTGCGCTCACGTCCTGCGACTGGATCAAGGACGACCTGAGCGACTGCCCGGAATGCCAGGGCACGCTGAGCGTCAAGATCGAGCACCGATACAACATGCTCCACGCCGACGCCGCACCATCACGGGTGGAGAAGGCGGACGTATTCATCCGCAACACTGTCACGGGGGAGACACAACACAAAGCCTTCGACAAGGCTATGCTCGACGCGTCGGGCTACTATGCCGACATGGAGTTTGCGGGAGCGGGAACCTACGACTGCCTCGTATGGTCAGGTATCGACAACAAGATCTTCGACTGGGATACGCAGACCGTCTCCCTCGCCACACAGCCAGGCGACACCATCGCACACCGTCTGCCACTTATCTTCCACGGAAGGGCCGATGCCACCAACGTGGAACTGAGGAGTGACAACCTCGCAACGGTCGACATGATGCAGGACACGAAGTTTGTCAATGTCACTTTCAACTATAATGGAAGCCGACACGTACAGGACACCGACTTCCTCCTGACCCTCAGCGCACCCAATAGCATCCTCGACGCCAGCAACAACACGGCAGCCGATCACGCTACGACATACAAACCCTACGGTGCACGAACAGAGAGCATCGATCATCAGCAGGTCGTAAACTATGCACTATCAACATTGAGGCTAATGGAGAAGGATCGCGACCAGTGTCGCCTGCGTCTCGACTACCGACCGGCGGACGGGTCTCAGGGACAGAACTTGTTTGACATTCCGATCATCGATTATCTCCTGATGTGCAAAGACTTCGAGGGCGAGAACATGAAGACACAGGAGTATCTCGACAGACAAAGCACCTATCACATCGTTTTCCTGATCCGCGATACGGGCAATCCACATGCACCATTCGCCGTCAGCGTACTGTCGGTCAATAACTGGCAAATGCGGGACGACCAACCTGTCGTCAAGACAAACTGAGAATACAGAAATTCACGGCAGGTTGTAAAAACTGGCCCGCAAATTTGGCCTAATCATAGAAATAGCGTATCTTTGCATAAGATAAACTGCACTCGGCAATCTAGAAACAAGTTTCCATTGCGCTCGATTGCATTATCTTTGCAGAACATTTCCTCGCTCGCAAGCACCAGCGACGGGGGTGCGCCGCAACAAAAGCGCTCCAAGAAGGGGTTGACTGGATTTGACGGCAAGACGAAATGGTGTGTAAGCACGCGGAGACTCGGTGGCTATCTCCTTAATCAGAGTGACCAAAAAATTAATTGGCGAAAACAATTACGCTCTCGCTGCCTAACTGAAGTATAGTAGGTTACTGGCCTAATCGCGCTATAAGATAGTGCGACGAGACACCGCTCCGAGGATGTTGTCCCGAATCCGGAGATCAAGCGGTGCAGGTAAATCGGGAATAGCTGGCGGCAGCCCCGTGTCGTAGGTGAATTTTTAGGGGATAAGGCGATGATTGGTGGCCCAGGTCTTGTCGTCGCTCGAAAACCAAAGGCTGGGATAAGCGTGTAGAAAGCACATGGTTTCTTTGTGCGGACGTGGGTTCGAATCCCACCAGCTCCACCTTCATAGGATCGACAGGGGACTCGCCGTTATGTGGCAAGTCTCCTGTCGCTGTTTTTAGAATCACTCATGAATGGTGCGCTCCACCTCGTCGCCATGCTCCAAGAGGAACTGAGCCACGATGGAGGAGAGAATGGCCGAGGTGGAAATGCCGAGGGAAGAGGCACGAAGCTGTCCTAACTGCCGTTTCAGGTCGCGGTCGATATAGACCGCACCGAGGTTGGAAGCACGGTGGTACTCTCGGCCCATCTCACAAAATAATTCCCAACGCGACTTGCCTCCGGCCAAGGCTTCACGATAGCTCTCGGCGGTGTACTGCCCTGAGTGCGAGGCTGGGGACTGAGCCTGCTTCTGGAGGCTGCTTGCTGATTCTACAGCGGAACGTTCAGATGTCGTGGGGGCAGCCTGTGGCTGCTGTTGCGCCGCATGAACAAGCCCGGCAAGACCGCCGGGGAGTGCAACGCTCGTATTTTTCTTTGCCATAATCAGTTGTCTTTTTGTTTGTTATCGGTTGATGATTGGCTTTAGGAACTATTTTGTCATCTCCCAAAGCATGATCTCGAAGCAGTCGCGCACGTAGCCGCGCTGCCGAGGGGTGATCTCGAAGGTATCGGCACGACGCAAGTTGGCACGTGCGGGAATAGGCGGAAGCACCGCTCCATGCTTAGAGAGCACTGCCGCGGCCTCATTCCACATCCGCTGTTCCTCTTTCGTTCCCACACGAGGATCGATGCGATTGGGAACAAAGAGCAGGCGGGCCTGCATATCGCCCACATGCTGGCGAATGGCGGCAAGGACGGAGACAAATGTTCCAGTGGAATCAAGTGTCTTGTCTTCGTAGTCAAAGGGGCAGACGATGAAGTCCGCACCAGCGAAAAGAGGAAGCAGTCCGTCTTGGGATACATTGCCTGGGGTGTCGAAAAGCACAAAACCCTCCACCTCAGAGGCAGAATCGACAAGTTGACGCATCGCGTTGGGTTCGGCCACGTCGAAATCCTGCACGCCATACGGCTCATCCTGCCCGCTATGGGCGACCGCATCTTTGCGTCGCTGCATAAGGACAGACTTTTGAAGGTCCGTATCGATGACACAGACGGATCGGCCTTTCCAGGCAAGATAGTCGGCGAAGAGGATGCAGAGTGTGCTCTTCCCTACCCCACCCTTTTGGTTGGCAAAGACAACCTTGATGTTTTTTTCCATATTTTCTTATATTATCGGGCAGCGACCAAAAGCCGCCACCGCTCGTTGATGATTTCTTTCTTGTATGTCGCTGCAGGCTTGGGGCCTGGTGCAGCATATTCGATAAGTTTCCATTGAGGTTTGTCCCATGAACTTTCCCTACCCTTCTTGCTCCGTCTCCTCGCCTCCAGCGATGGCCCTAAGCGCAACGACGGGAGTCACGAAGAGTAGCAGGATGCAGACCGACAACGACTTCCTGCCATGGTGCGGTGTCTTCCTGGATGCCTAGAAAGAAAAAGGTGACTATGAGGGGTGCATTGATGGCAATAGCGCTGCACGCCACAATCGACCACTTTCCTACCCTTTCGCACAAAGAAGCACCAAGCATGAATAGTGCTATTATGGCCACGGGGACCAGTAGCATCAAAATGTCAGCACAACTGTTGAAAAAATCGACCAGCCAGTGGCCATCATCAAGCGACAAAGGGCCAAAAAGAAGGGTTGGGAGCTTGGAAGTAATGGCATAAGCCAGGGTTACGACGAAAGCCGCCAGACAACCATTGCGCCAACGAATAGGCACTTCGCGACCATTGCGAAGAAGCCAAAACAGACCACAGAGAGACAACAAACATACTGCCTCGGAGGAAAATGAAAGCCAGTCGCTTGTCTCGACTGCGGTAAGCGTGGCGGCAGTAGTCGTCAGCAGGTCCGATTCCATCAAAACTGCACACAGATCGACCACAAGGGCCATCACCATCAGCAGCCAAAGTGCACGGTAGATGCGCCAATCGCGCGCTGAAAGAATGATTTTGTTCATATACTTTTACCTGTTTTTAGTATAGTTCCTCTCGCAAAGAAGATTCCAAAACAAGAACTTGCTCCGTGGTGCGCTCACAACGACTGCATATCCGAATCGCCCTCGGCAGGCTGAACGGTGATACGCGTACTCATTGAAAGGCGCAAGAAGACAAGGGGAATAATGGCCATCAGCACCTGAAGGGCGTAGTAGCTCGTCAGGATGACTCCCTGCTGGTCCGTGGCTTGGAGTGCCCAATTGTAAAAGAGCACCCCTACCAAGCTCACCAGCAGAGAACAGATCAACTTGGTGATGCCGAACAAGTGAATGCGGCCTCGATAACGTACAATACATAGGCAAGAAACAAGGAGTTGCACCATCCCTGCGAGGACTCGATAGTTGAGGAGAAACGTCTCACGGAAACTGTCCCACGCCGTCGGGTTGTGAGCATAGGCGTACAATGTGTCCCGCCCAGGAACAGCAGTAACCAACGATGATGCGCCGACGAGCACCTCCCACAAAGCGACAAGCACCCAAAAACGATCGCCAGAACGGCGCATCCCGCGACGAAAAAACTCTAAAAGCAACACATGGCCCACGCCGAAAAGCACACTGACCACTCCATTGCCTACAGCCGTGCGCATAAATGTGTTCAGAGCCTTGCCAAACGAACCCGCAATGGCGTCGCTGGCTGCCGTAAAGGTTGAACTCCATTGCGACAGCATCAAACTCACAATTACCAGCACAAGTCCTACCGTCAGCCAGCGATTCACCACCGAGCTGACTTCAAAATAGCTTTTCTTCTTCATATAGTTCTTATACTTCACTTTTAAATGTTCTCTTTCTTCTCTCCTACCTCTTATGGAAATAGCATCGTTGCTGATTGCTCGGTAACATCATGTCATCTCTTCATTATCTTCTTTTCAATATATAAGGATTTCATCTTTTATCGTAATCTTTATTTCATCATTTGCTTAATAATGGATTTCCATATATATTGATTTCTTTGCAACACGACTCACAGTCCTTGGCCCACCCATTGTTCGACAAAACGTTTTTATCAACATATCCATATTTGTGGATATACTTAAAACTAAGCCGTCATAAAACAAAGAATCCGCTTTTAGCAACCAGAATCATCATTTCACCCTGCAAAATTAAGCAAAACATCTGATAACAACAAGGAAACCACTACTTAAATACTTAATTTTATCTTTATTTATCGTTTTCGATATTTCGCCTTATCCATTTATCCATATTTCCATATATACATATCTGACCGTTAAAAAAAACAGCCCTATCTCAACCTCCTCCAACAAACTTCCCGAAAACAAACCTCTTGCAGTGAAAATATTATCCACATTTAATTATATATTTATATCGTCTTATATTGTTTTAGTTATATCGCTATATATTCATATATTTACTATCCCTGTTCGTGAGAAGAAATAGTTCATAAAAGCTGGCAGGCTCATACGCTAACGAAAACGTTAAATGTTAAACGTTAAACATCAATAGGGCAGAGTAGGGCCGAAGAGAAGGATAAGTTACGATCAGCCCTCACCTTAACTTACCTTTGCCTCTCGACATAAGCAACCCTGGAAAAGGTTGTCACGTTTATTCATGATCCAAACTTCACTTGAGAGACGTATCGGAGCGGCAGGCAGAAATGAACAGCAGGGCCTTGGTTGCGGCAAAAAGTAGGAGGCGTGTGGAAGAAATAGCAACAAAGGGAGTTTGGGCGGGTAGTGGACTTGTTAAATCGATACGGATCAAGCGTTAATGGGGCGTTAATTCATGCTAATCGTCTTGCATTCGGGCGGACGGAAGGTTATCTTTGTATGACGCCTAAGTCATGACAGCCGGCGTGCCGGCAATCCTGCCTCGAGACACCATGCGTGGCAAGGCGACAAAATATAAAACATAATACCTATCCGACCATGATGAAAAAGTTAGAATACTCACCTTCCTCCTCAGACGGAAGTCGCTCCGTCTCGTATCGGTCTCGTATCAATCCCGTATTGTTCCCGTATCGTCCTTCGTTCTTCCTTTTTTCCTCCTTCTTTCGTTGTTCTATCATTCTCGCTTCCAGAAGCGGAAATAATACGGAAAGGATACGGAAACGATACGTAAACCATGCGGGATTGATACGGAAACAATAGGAGAAACAAAGAAGGAACAAGGGAGGAGGAAGGAAGAAAGGAGGGTCAGGACAAGGCGTTCAGACTGGTTCCATTCATCTGTTTTCAGATGGAGGCGTAGACCTTTGTGCTCTACACTCTTACCTCCCCATAGGGCTTATCTCCACGGAATCTATTTTTTCGCACAGAAAAGTTTGTAGTACACAGCAGCGCAAGTGAGAATCGTAAAACACTGGACAACAATAATTATTAATAGAGCGAAAGCAAAAAACGTTCGATAAATTTGGCGGTTAGAATAAAATTGCTTAACTTTGCACCCCGTCAGAACGATATAGGGGCATAGCCCAGTTGGTTTAGAGCGCTGCAGTCACATTGCAGAGGTCCCCGGTTCGAGCCCGGGTGTCCCTACCAAGCGTCCGATTCTCATGGAGAGTCGGACACTTTTTTTTATATCCGTATCTGAAAACAGGATTTCCTTATATCATTCCGCCAAATGAGTATGTATAAGACAAGTTTTCCAACCATTTCCCTAACCGGCCATATCCACTCCATTTTCATAAAAAAACTATATCAGTAGGGAAATTTCTGAAAAAAGTGTGGAAAAATTTGCATCTTTCCAACCGACTATATAATTTTGCGCCCATGTCCGAGGAACCGATAGGGTAGTGCGAGACTCCACGGACAACGGGCACGCACCAACGCAAGTCCCAGAAGAAAACAACAAAACGCACTGCCACAACCATGCTACCATAAGATCAATGAAAAAGAAAATGATGAAGAAATTCCACCTCCTGCTGCTCCTCGCAGCAATGTTTTCTCTACCAGTCGCACTCACCTCATGTGGTGACGACGATGATGATGACAACGTCAGCATAACAATTCCGACAGGGACTGCGACGAACCTGACGATGGAGCGAGTTGTCGGAACATGGAAGCGCATCCATAGCCGCGGCAAAGAGATTAAGAACGGCAGGGTGACAAAGCAATGGGACAAGAATGTGGAACGCGACCAAGACCACTTTGTCTTCTATGCCGACGGACGCTGCCTACTCCTCGACTATGAGGATGACCAGCGTCTTTGGGAGGTTGAGGAGAGGGCTTCCTTCTCCATTCAAAACGGATGCGCCACGTTCCAGGGCGGCACGCTCCGCGACGTACGCATCGTTTCCTGTACCGACTATGAGATGGTCATCGTTTACACTATCTATGACGACGGAGACCCCAACGATGTAGAACAATACGTCGACACGCTCAGCCTCTCCAGCCATCGCACCGACCTCCTCGGCATCTACGACCCCTCCACAGAGAGACCTGGAGACTATTGGGACGAAAACGCTCCCTCTGCCACTGGACTGACCATGAGAGACATCAAGGGCACCTGGCTCATCACCCATAGCAAGGGACAAATCGTAGAGGGCGGAAAAATCACCAGCACATGGAACAGGGACGTGACCAGCAAGCAGAACCACTTCGTGTTCTATAACGACGGACGCGCCGTGTTCATGGAGATCAAAGGAGACTACAAGGACCAGACGCCTTACTGGACGGCCAACGGCAGTGCGATGTTCACCCTGAAAGACGGACAAGCCATCTTCTCCGACGGCACGCTCTGCGCTATGAAAATACTCTCTCTCAAGGGCAACGAGATGACCGTCCACTATCTGCGCTACCAGGACAAAACCTTCTCCGTCATGGAGCGACACACCGAGACGCTCAAGCTGACAACAGACAATACAGACTTCCTTATCACGAAGTAGCCTCTGGGGCGCTTGCGGCCTAAGGAGATCCGCCTAGCAGAATCCTTTCCCAAACACGCTCCATCACAACGAATAGCGGGTCAGAAACAGCTTGTGCTGCACTTCTGACCCGCTCACTTCATCCCCACCAAGCCGTAGAGACTTCGACCGAAAACGGTCTCATCTCACAACCGGACCACATGAAGGAGTTGGGCAGAAGCCACCAACCCAAGTGTTTCAAACACACACAAACATGTTAACGAACGTTTTTTGCTTGCAAAGAATTGCATAATTCCATGGTCGTATCAAATATGTTTCTGACGAGTTGCAACGACAAAATCATTTGCCTTTTCCACTTGATTGCTTGATATGCGCAAGTTTAACTCACGGCGCAGTGCATAACAAGTCACGTTTGGCGACTTCCTGTTTAGGATATGAACAATGGTTTCGGGTAGGACAGATTACCCAAATTCTTCATGGCAGAGAACACTGTGTTCCTTCTTCTTACAGCACTTATCCGTAACTTTTACAAGACCATTATCCACAGACTCGAAGTAAAGAGGTTCGGACTCAAGGCTACAGGTCGCATTGTGGGGTAAGGGGATGGTGTAGGCAGAAGTGGGTATTTCAGCCTCAATTTATCTGATGCTTTAGTCATGAGAAGACGTGTACACGCAAAAAGGACGTTGAAGGGCTTAGTTGCGAATTTGAGGTGACTGTATACCTCCTTCTCGTTCCAAGCTCGCGGGCGGAGAGGCTGAAGGAAAAACTCATCCGTCCAGTCTCTCTCGATCAGAAGCATCCGTCTAGCATCACGAAAGCTGCCCAATAGTAGGGTTCGGGGTGGCGCGCGCGGATGATGGCTTTAGTCTCTCTGAATGCCTTCTGCTTATCCCAACCACCATTTTGTGCCATAAGGCGCTCGTAGAAGATGGTCATAAACTCCTGGGAGACATTGTTGCTGATCTCCCATAGTGACATCACTACCGTACAGACACCCGCTTTCTTGAAAGCGCGCTGCAAGCCATAGAGCCCCTCGGGAGTAGCCTTGCCCAAACCCGTCTGACAAGCTGACAGGACAGCCAGGTCGGTGCCACTCAGATCCATACCAGCAATCGTTCCCGCCGTGAGTATTCCACCCCTCACGCCATCGGGCAACTCCTTACCCGTCCATGCCGCGTTGCCTCCAGAGAGAACGATACCCGAGAGCTGCATCGCATCTGTGAATCCCTTGAGATAATCAATACCGCTTGCCCTGTCTGGCGTATAATAGAATCCATGAGTATAGAGTTGCAAGATACGTGGTGAGTGGGCGTTCATGGCCAGGAAAGACTCCTCAGTTCCCTCCGCCCCCGTGTAGGTACAGACCTCCCAATGGTGCTCGCCAAGGATACGCTCCACTTTTCGGATAGCCTCCTCTGATCCTGGAAGGTAAGCAAAGGTTCCACCCCCACAAACCACATCTTCCTCGGCAAGAGGGAAGGGGTACTGCCCAGACTTCTCTGCCTCACCTTGCATGGTCGTCGAGGCTACATCATATTGCAGTCCTCCATAGAGCACCGCCGTGCGCTCCTTAGCTACCGTGTCTGCCTTTCTCATCCGCACCAGCTCGCGAGCCGACGACAAACGAATAAAGCGATAGTGATCTCCCAAGAGCGTACCATCCGCAAGAGGAATCGACTCCAATGCTATATTAAACAAAAGCTGTGATAGAACATAATAAACCGTCTGTCCCTCATGCAACTGCGAGGCCAAGGGAGTCCATAGAAGTTGCAATATCGCGGGCGAATACTCCTGATCATAATAAAGATAGGGCTGCGGTATACAGAGCGAGTCGATTTGGCACTCGTCAAAAAGAGGCATCAAGAGCGGGTATTGCTGCTCTTGGCGAACGACATAGGCAGCATAGTGGCGACCCGAAGGTTTCGTTTCATAGTCGGTGAAGTCGATGAGCGTCTCGTCCTTGTGCAGCGACTGGCGCACCGCCTCATGGTCCACATCCATAAACTCCGTGTTGTTTCCATATCCCCGAACGCGTGCCTGCAGTCCTCGTCCCATCACCTCAAGCTGTTTGGAAGCCTCCAAGATACGGTCGGCATTCTGCTGATAATCCTTCTCCCAGCCTTTCATCTGCTGCTTCATTGCCACGATGGCCATATACTGCCGCATGTCCTCATCTGTTCCCTCCCGCTTGATGATATCGTACAAAGAACGCTCGGAGTCCAAGAGGAACGCCTTCGACATCACCAGCGCATCATAACATCCGCGGGTAAATGCCGTCTGTAGTTCGCCAGCTTTCAGCGCATAAGGGGTCATGAGCGTGAACAGCTCTGAGAGGGGACTCCAAAATCCCTTGCGCTCATTGGCATCCATATACGGCAGACGGTCGCGTACCCACCGCTCTAGACGCTCCTCGGCCTGCAGGTAGTCCTGACACCTTGCACTATCATCCCAGACCATTCTTCGGCCTGAGCCAACCGTATCTGCGACTCGATATATTGTAAGCTATTCTCGCCGTTCAATTCCTTGGTATAAGCCAGATTCTTGCGGCTGCATTGTTCCGCCTCCGCATCACGCCCCACTGCATGAAACTGGCGGGTCAAAAAAAGCAAGCAGCTGAACCCGACATTGGTCCGATGGCTTATACTTGGTGGCGAGTATCTCGTCCGCCTTCTGATAGTCAGCCAGCGCCGCCTCGTGATCGCCAAAGGCTGCACGACAGAAGCCACGCCGGATATAAAGGTAATTGATCACTTCTGGGTCCGAGAGATAGGGTAGGAGCAGGAAGAGCGTATCGACCGCTTCGTAGCAGCCCGCTTTGTCCCCCTTGTAGCGATAAGCTTCTGCCATAAACTGACCATATCCCATGAAACGGTACAGGCCTACGGCCGACATTTTCTCATGGGGAGGCTCCATGTATTTTTTCGCATAAGCTATACAGTCGTCATAACGGCCAGCCTTCAGATAAAGTTCAGATAATTTGAAATAGGGAATTCCCGCCAGCGAGCCCAGTTTTCCGCTCGTCGAAGCCTCGGCCAAAGAGACGCTCCGAAAGAGCCACAGTTCCGCCACGCGATAGTTTTCCTGCCTCATGGCCTTCTCTGCCTGCAGGTTATAATAAGTCATCTTCGACACCTCGTCGGTCGTTTGCTCTGCCAGCGAGTCCATGGCCACATTGCATTCCTGCGCCATCTGGACATCGCCGATAAGGTTGCACAACCTCCATATATCACTCAGGACATTCATCTGCAAATCCGTCTCGCCAGCTTCCTTCGCCTGCGACAAAGCGTAGCGGTACGTCTCCATCGCACTAGACAAGTCATACTGATAATAGTATGCGTCAGCCAGGAGGTTCAGCGTGGCTATCTCGTCGCTCACCTTGCCTGTTTTTCTGAACACCTCCACACCACGACGCGCACACTCCTTGGTCTTGTCATAATCTTGCTTTCGGTAGTAAACCGAACCCTCAAAATACCAAGAAGCACCTATCTTGTTCATCACGATCGTCCAATCGTTCTCGTTAGCATAGGGGAGCACCTCTTCGAGCAGGGTGCGTGCCTTGCCATAGTCGGTATTCTTTCCTTTCATCATCGGTACCGCCAGAAAATAGGCGCTATTCACATAAGCATCCGACAGTTCTTTTTTCTCCTCGTCGGTCAACTGAGTTGCCATCAACCGCTTGGATAGTTCGTATCCCTCCTGATACCGCTCCAGCTGGTCATAGCAACGGCACGCCAAAATCTGGCTGCGTACATAAACGGTGCGCTCCTGCTCCGAGTCACACCGCTCCGTACTGCGCCCAATGGACTGGCAGATTTCGAGGACCTCGTCATACTTCTCGGCCTCATAAAGGGTGTCGGTCTGCTCCAACTGGAGCTTCATGTCCTCCAGGGACTGCGTCTGCGCCTTCAAGGTCAAAGTGAGACTGACGAAAGTAAGCAGAAGCAACAGTATTTTTCTCATGAAAAACGATTCAATAAATGAACTATCAATTGGGATCGAAGCCAATGGTATCAGCCGACAACGTGTCGCCTGGCAGGGCGGAGCTGTGACCTTCTGACGGCGTACCGTCGAAGACTTGACCATCGCCACGCAGTCCATCGTCGGACGAAGAAGAGCCTGGCACAAGTCTGGTCACGAAGAATCCCAGCACTACGGCTGCAGCAATACCCGACAACCACACCCACCGCTTGCGTCGCGGCGCATCCTGACGGTCTTCCGCCACGTTCAGGCAGTTCATCGCCACATGCGAACGGACGTGGCCGTACATTGTCCGCATCTCCTCCATACGCGACATCTTCCTCGCACGACTGGTCACGGCCAAGCGCACATCGCATGTCAGCTCAAACTGCACACGCTTTTTGGGATCGGCCTCCAACTCGCTCAGAAACTGCGACTTTTCTTCTTCCGACAGTCTATCTGGGTGGAGCAGATACTCGTCTATTCGGTCTTGAAAGTTAATATCCATAGCTCTTGTCTTTTTATGTTGAATGGTTAAAGCATTAGAAAGTATTCTTTTCTTGATCTATTATTCCTCGTTGAGATACTTATGATAGACCTCCTTGGCCGCATTCCTCAATCCCTCCATACATTTATACTTCTTGGTCTTGAGGGCGTTCTTGCTACCGATGGTCGGCAACTCTTCCAGGATGGTGTCGAGATCCTTCTCCTCATAGTAGAACTTGGTGAGAATCTCTCCACACCGATCCGACATTCCGGCCACAAGGTCGCAAACGATGTCCAGCATCGCCCCGTCTCCCTCGTCGTAGAGCACAGCGGCCATCTCCTTGACATCGAGAAGCGTCACGTCGTCCTCCTGGTCCTCGCCATCAGCAGTACGGATGGCTTCGGCATGGTCTCGGGACCATTCGAGATATTTAAAGCGGGCTATCCCCATAAAATAGGTGAGGATGCTGCAGGTCAGGGGTGCGCCGTTTTTACCCACCATGTTTCCATCGAGACATACCAGGCGCCCCCGCTCGATATGCTCCCACAAGGCGATGAAAGCATCTTGGAATATCTCTGCCGCCTCTTCTTCTCCCACAAAGAACACACCGCGATATTTACGCCAAAAATAATCGGCACAATAGGCGTAGAGTTCATTCTCCGCCAACCGCACGCCGGCACGCACATCGGCCACCAGACGTGCCTCCCACAACCGTTCGTCGCTGTCCATCCCGGTCATCACCTCCATCATCTGAGAAAATCGGATATACGTTGCAGGTTTTTATACTCACCCGTTATTACCGGGGTCTGATAGACACGGGACCGGATACCCTGGTAGAAACGCTTGATACGTCGCTCCAGTTCAGCGTTGCTCATCGAAGACTGGTCGGACAATATCTGCCACAGAGCGTAGGTCAACCGGCCAGCCACTGGATTACGCAGCTCTGCATTGGACTGGGCGCTGGTACATGCGCTGATGGTGATCCAGCGCTCCTTGTCGCGACACAGCACGGGGGATGGGCTCGGCAAAATGGCATGTCGCATCAAAGACCTCGCTCACGCCGCGCAGCACCTCCTCGCCTTCGTCGCCACAGGTAGCATCTCCACTATGGCAAGCATCGATGACGACAAGGATCTTGCCTCGATCGCCCACCTTGTCGCGCAATCGCCCAAGGTAGTAGTTGACCTCATCATCGGATAGATGACGCTCGCCTCGGTCGCGGGCACAAGCCTTCTTATAGGCATCGTAGGGTATCCAACACTCATCCAGCCCATCAGGTTCGTCGTGATGCGGATCGGCCACTTGCTGTCCGTGGCCAGAATAGTGGATATAGAAGATGTCGCCAGGACGGGCCTTTCCTACTAGCGTATTGAACGCCGAGAGGATATTGCGCTTCGTGGCGCGCTCATTGACCAACGATATAATCTTGTCGTATCCGCCCTTGCGCAGCATCTGCCGCACACGGGGCACATCCTTGTCGCCGTTGATTTTCGGCCAGGCACGGTCCTCCTGCTTTCCCAATCCGATGACCAAGGCATACTTGGTTTGGGAAAGGAGCGGCAAAGCAAGCAGGGCTAGAAGGACGAGTAGCAGCCCGCGTCTCGCCATGTGTCTGTGGAGATGTGTATAGGTCTTTCGTTCCAATGATTTTTAGGCTTTGAGAGTTCTACATTTCGATGCGCACCTCCCATGCTCCATAGGGCGTCTTTCCATCAGGAAGTATAGAAGACTTCAGACGAATAGAAAAGGCACTCTGCAAAGGTAAGCATTTCCTTGGAAAAATCACAAACATACGCAAGCTTTTTATTCTAGGAAGGAAAATTAGGGGATTATTCTGGTTTACACCTTCTAAAGACGATTTTGGCGTGAATATTGCACTTTCCATTTAGTGAATTTGTTTTACATTGTTCGCTTTATCTATAGGGGAAAACTGCTACTACAAAAGTCTCATAAGTTGATTTTAATGGGTCTATGAGTATGATAAGCAAACCACTGTCAGTAGGCGGCAAAGAGGAAAAAGAAAGAAAAAGTACAGTTCCTGATAATCCATGTAAGTTCGACAAAAAAGTGAAATGTTTTTTTACTTTCAAGTGAATTGTTTTCTTCAAACTTTTATATCATTGATTATTAAGTATATAATGCAAATTACATCAAGTTGTTTACGGTTTATATTATCTACTATTTTGTATCCTTCATTTATTTCGTGAAACGGAAAAAGGACCCAAAAACGCCCAACTTCGACACTTTAGTAGCATCTTATACCCTACTTTTCAAAATAGTACGGCACTTTCAGAAGCTATTCTAGGAGAAAATACGCCTAAGTACGACATTTAAGTAGCATTCTTACGGGCACCAAGTAGTCAACTTCGACACTTCAGTAGCATCTTTATATCACTTTTCTGGCCATCAACGACACTTTGGTAGCTTGTTGGGCATAGAAAAAGGAGGGAAGTGCGACATCTTAGTAGCATTTACCAGTCAATGTCGCGCCGATGTACGACATTTAGGTAGCATCTTATGGAAAGCATTCTCATTGAAGTACGACACTTTAGTAACATTTCGCCAAACGGCAAAAAACAGGAAGTACGACACTTTGGTAGCATTGGTTCACAACCGTGGACAAAAGCGATGTGCGACATTTAGGTAGCATTTCTAATTTGCAACATATTTATTTACATTATCGAGGATAATTCATGATTTGTGCTCGCACACTATCCAGCACCTAACAGACCGACAGAAGCTACTAAAGCTATAGCTCATAAAGACGGAAGGGTAGGGGAGGAGGGTAGGGAAAAATAGATTCTACGCCGGGTGAAACAAGGGAGCAGACTGGAAAAATAGGAGAGGGAGATGGTGGACCAAAATACTATGAAAATCATGTATATATTTTTCAAAATACTACCTAAATGTCGTACTTTGAGAGAAACGAAATTGCAAAAGATGTTACTTTTTTGTCGAAGTTGTTGTTAATTTACTGATATACTATATTTTATAAAACTTAAAAATAGAATCACTCAAAAGGGTTAAAGCAAGACAAAATAGGGAAATACCTATCATTTTACCCAATAATGTAAAGAACGTATCAAATTTAATTGTTTTTGTAAAAATAAATATTATCAATGTTACCAATCTGTCGAAGTTTGCACCCAACATGCTACCAATCTGTCGACGACATGTTACCAATCTGTCGACGACATGTTACCAATCTGTCGACGACATGTTACCAATCTGTCGACGATAACCGACTTAACTAATTGATAATCAAATCGTTTCGCGACCCTCTAATATATCTAATGATATACTAATGATTATCTAATGTTCAGAAAAGTCGTTTTTGAAGTATTTTTTTCAAGATTTTGCGCGCTAAGACGCGCGCTGAAGTTACCTTTTTTGACCATGGTTCGTAGTCCCATCAGTTCCCCTCCCCCTACCCCCTCCCCATAAGAATGGGTAGAGGTAGGAGTTTGTCGTAAGTTAAGCCTAAGGCGCATGGTAACTTATCTTCTCACCATGCGCCTTAGGCTTGCGACGCTTATGCGCACCAAAGGGTGACGAGAAAGGGGACGGTGAAGTCGGTCACGAAACCGTGGTAGATGCACAGGGGCGCATATCGTTGTCCGATGGACTGAGTAATGCTGGGCAGGGTGGTGTCCATGCTCGTCGCGCCGCCCGATGAGATAGGAGCCAACGGGCCGAACCAACGAGCCAATAGCGGGGTGAGCAGGAGTGTGGCCATTTCGCGAATGATGTTGGCCAAAAGAGCGATGGTGCCCAGTTCTGCACCTCGGTATTCGGTGATAAAGATGCTTGATAGTGAATAATAGGCGAAGCCGCTGTTGATGGCGAGGCAGTCCGTCAGTTCCCGATGTTGCAGGAAGGTGCAGATGCCACCTCCGAGGAACAGGTAAGCCACCGCCGCTCCCATCCATGATCCGAGAATGGTGACGAGTGGTAGGAGAGCCAGTCGGGGACTTAGGCTTTTGAGTTCGTTCTTCATGTCTGGGTTGAGACCGATGCCGATGCCTACGAAGAGGAGCAGGGCGCATAGAGCCACCATGCTGATGTCGCCCTCCATGAGCCATGTGGGCATGCAGCCGCTGCGTCCTGCCAACAGTCCGAGGGCGAAGAAGCCCACCACGATCAAACTGCCTTTCATCCCTCGCCTCCTTTCCTTGTCATTCGCCATAGCACCCAGGCCAGGGCACAGCAACACAACAGGCCGCTGAGGGACAGTAGCAGCGCCTCCACGCCCAGTGTAGGCAAGGCGGAGATGATGCGCTCGTTGGCACCCACTTCGATGCCGAGCATGAAGAGAAGTAGCCAGATGAGCCACGTTGTGGCACGGCCAGCCCATGCGCCGATGGCCTGAAGCCGGGCCTCCGACGCCGTCCTTGTGCGTAGTGCGTAGCCCGCACCGATGCCAAGGAATATGAAAATCATCACTATAAACATTTTTGTCTTGGTCTTAACTTATGCTTAGCTTATGTCTTAGTCTATGCTTAACTTATGCCTAGCTTATGTCTTAACTTACGTCTTAGCTTATGCCTATGAGTGCAAAGTTAGCACAAATACGTCGATAACAGAGTGGATTTTGTTAATTATTTCATAAAAGATGAAATATAAGCCGATTTATAGAATAATTTATTTTAACTTTGCAACCTAATCAATACCTTCGTATGAACAACAAGTTATTCTTTGCTATCGGATTGGCCGCCACGCTCTTGCAGGCTCCAGTCACCGTATCGGCCCAGTCTTCTGGTACGAGTCAACAGAACCCTCTTCTGATGAAGAGTAATTTGCCCTTCGGTGCGCCCGATTTCAGTCGCATCAAGGAGAGCGATTACCTTCCTGCCATCGAGGCAGCCATCAAGATCAAGCGCGACAACATTCAGAAGATCGTCGACAACAAGAAGAAGCCGACTTTCCAGAATACCATTCTCGCTTTCGAGGAGAGTGGTATCCTGCTCGACCGCGTTTGCAGCGTCTTCTTCGGCCTTACCAATGCCGACAAGACTCCCGTGCTGGCCGAAGCCGAGGACAAGGTGATGCCGTTGCTCACGGGTCTTGAGAACGAGATATCCTTCAACCAGCAGCTCTTCGAGCGCATCAAGTTCGTTTACGATAACGAATATGCGAAGCTCAAGGGTGAGGACCAGCGCCTGACGGAGGAAATCTACAAGAGTTTCGTGCGCTCAGGTGCACTCCTGTCTGCCGAGAAGATGGCGCGCATGAAGGAGATCAACTCCCGTATCTCGGAGTTGCAGCAGCAGTGGGGCAACCTCCTTCCCGAGGCGACCAACCATGCCGTGGTCTGGGTTGATAACCGGGAGGATCTCGCTGGTCTCAGCGAGGCCGACATTGCCCAGTGTAAGAAGGATGCGGAGATGCGTGGCGGCAAGGCACCTTACTGCATCGTCATCATCAATACCACGCAGCAACCCATCCTCGCAAGCCTTCAGAACCGCGCGCTCCGTCGCAAAGTGTTTGAGGCAAGCATCCATCGTGCCGACGGCACCAATCCCCAGTACAACACGTTCCCGATAGTGACTGAGTTGGCAAGACTCCGTGCCGAGAAAGGCCAGATCATGGGTTATGCCAATTATGCCGACTACTCACTTGAGAACACGATGGCCAAAAGCTCAGCCAATGTGGACAACTTCCTTGAGCAGCTCATCAAGGAGTATGCACCCAAGGCCGACGCCGAAACCAAGGCCATAGAGGAGTATGCCCGCAAGACCGAGGGAAGCGACTTCCAGCTTCAGCCCTACGACCGCTTCTACTATTCGGCGAAGATGAAGAAGGAGATGCTCAACATCTCTGACGACGAGGTGAAGCCCTACTTCAATGTCGATAGCGTGCAGGTGAATGGTGTGTTCTATGCTGCCAACCGCGTCTATGGCCTGACCTTCAAGGAGCGTAAGGATATCCCCAGCTATCATCCCGACACGAAAGTCTTTGAGGTGATCGACAAGAACGGAAAGCCCCTGGCCCTCTTCTACAGCGACTTCTTCCGCCGTCCCACGAAGCGTGGTGGCGCATGGATGGACGCCTTTGCCAAGCAGAGCCGCCAGCGCAAGCAGCTTCCTGTGGTCTATAACGTGTGCAACAGCGCCAAGGCTCCCGACGGTCAGCCCTCGCTCATCACCTGGGACGAGGTGTGCACGATGTTCCATGAGTTTGGCCACGCCCTCCACGAGATACTCTCCGACTGCCAGTACAACACCCTCTCTGGCACGGCCACGGCCCGCGACTTCGTCGAGATGCCCTCGCAGTTCAACGAGTCCTTTGCCAGTATCCCCGAGATCTTCGACCACTTCGCCCGCCATACCGTGACGGGAGAGCCGATGCCCGCAGAACTGAAGGAGCGTATGCTTGAGAGCATCAATTTCCAGACGGCCTACTCCCTCGGCGAGAACCTCGCATCGACCTGGGTCGACCTGGCTTGGCACAAAATCAGTCCGGACGAGGTGCCGTCGCCCTATATGGCCGGTGCCTTCGAGAAGGAGCAGCTCCACAATGCCGGACTCCTCAATACGCAGATTCCCCCGCGCTACTCCACCTCCTATTTCAATCATGTCTGGGGCGGAGGTTATGCCGCTGGCTATTATAGCTACCTGTGGACGGAAGTCCTGGCGGTCAATATCGCCGACTACTTCAAGCAGCATGGCGCGCTCGATCCCGCTGTTGGACAGGCGTTGCGCGACAAGATTCTGAGCCGTGGCAACACCAAGGATCAAATGCTGATGTTCACAGACTTCACTGGTATGGAGAAACCCGATGCTTCGGGACTGCTCAAGGCCAGAGGACTGTAAAAGTTCTGTTTATGCAATACAGATCAAAGCAAGCCCCCGAAAGTTGATAAACGTCAACTTTCGGGGGCTTCCCGTTTCGGTTTTTCTCTTCCTCATATCGGACTGCAATCTGAGGGCCGAAGAAGAGGGATGTTTGGTAGTGATGCTACTCCATCGTCATAGGACCCGTGTAGTGACCTGTGAGGTTTGCATTGTCATACTGGTAGATGTTGAAGACGGCGAAGTCGATATCAATCTGTCCGCTCATCAAGTTCACCCTGGCGTGCCTTCGAGTGCGGCAGCTCCCCCTTCTTCGCGAGCAGCATTGTCAGTATAAACTTCATTTTCCTCATGATTGTATCGGTTGTGTTGTTAATAGGTCTGTCCTTGTCCTCTTCTTTCTTAAGAGTGGTTACATAGTTAGAAAAATTAATTTATACGGCCAAATATTTCTGAATATTATCTATGTGGCGTGTTTTCTTAATTGTTTGACAGTCGTGGGTTCCTTTTTAGCGACGGGTTTTGATGTGTCAAAGTAGGGCGTAGAGAATTCCTTGTAGTCCAAGAAGAAGAAAATATACGAAAAATTTTCTTAATTCAAGAAAAATCTGTACCTTTGCCGACACTATTAACAGAACAAAATCAAGCACTGATGAATAGCATTCTGAACTTTGATGAGCTCTTGCGCCACCTCTCCGAGCAGAAGGTGGTGAAGCGTCTTGCCGTCGTGTGGCCCGAGGACGATGCCACGCGTGGCGCAGTGGCCTGCGCATTGCAGGCTGGTTTCGTAACTGCAATTATGGTTGGCGCACGCCAGGCCGTGGAGAACGACCCGCAATACGCCGAGTTGATGGACCGCGTGACGTTCGTCGATACTGACGACAAGCTCGACGCGGCACAGAAGGCCGTGGCTCTCGTCCGCGAGGGTGGTGCCGATGTGCTCATGAAGGGATTCATCAATACCGACCAGGTGCTCCGCGCCGTGCTCAACAAGGAGACAGGTATCCTGCCGAAGGGCAACGTGCTGACTCATATCGCCGTGGCCCAGATGCCGCAATACCACAAACTTCTGTTCTTCACTGACGCCGCCGTGATTCCTTATCCCACGCCCGAGCAGCGCACGGAGCAGATCAAGTATGTCACCGCCCTGTGCCGTCAGTTTGGCATTGCCGAGCCGAAGATTGCCCTTATCCACTGCTCTGAGCATGTGGATGAGCGCCACTTCCCCTGCACCGCCGACTATCTGGAGCAGAAGAAGCGTGCCGAGGAGGGATTCTTCGGTCCCGTTCGCATTGATGGTCCGCTCGACTTGAAGACCTCTTGCTCTCCCGCCGCCCTGAAGGCAAAGAACATGGAGTCTTGCGTAGAGGGTGATGCCGATGCCGTCATCGTTCCGGACATCGAGGCTGGCAACGTGTTCTACAAGACCATCACGCTCTTCTGTGGCGCTATCACGGCTGGTATCCTCCAGGGTCCGACTGCTCCCGTTGTAGTCCCGTCGCGTGGCGACTCCCCCGAGGCCAAGTTCTTGAGCATCGCCATGGCAGCCATGGCACACCAGTAATATTAGTGTAACCAAGCCAAACTTAGAAATAATCTACCAAAATGTATAGAATATTAGCCGTCAATCCGGGTTCTACTTCGACGAAGATTTCCGTTTCCGACGACGAGAACCTGATCTTTGAAGCAACCATCAACCACTCCCGCGAGGAGTTGAAGAAGTATAAGCGTATCTCCGACCAGTATGAGATGCGCAAGGATTTGGTCATCGCAGAGGTGAAGAAGCATGGTCTTCCCGTGCAGTTCGACGCCATCATCGGCCGTGGCGGACTTGCCAAGCCCGTCAAATCTGGTGTCTTCCGTGTCAATGATCAGATGGTCGAGGACCAGCGCAAGGCCCTCCACCAGCACGCCTGCGACCAGGGCTGCATCATCGCTCACGAGATTGCCGAGGAGATCGGTTGCCCGAGTTTCGTGGCCGACCCTGGTGTGGTCGATGAGTTGGCTCCCGAGGCCAAGATTTCTGGTTCTCCGCTGCTGCCGCGCTACTGCATCTGGCATGCGCTCAACCAGAAGGCCATTGCCCGCCGCTATGCCAAGGACCATGGCACACGCTACGAGGACCTCAACCTCATCGTCTGCCACCTCGGTGGCGGTATCTCCATCGCTGCCCACGACCATGGCGAGGCCATCGACGCCAACAACGCCTCGACGGCGAGGGACCGTTCTCTCCCGAGCGCGCAGGATCCCTGCCCGCAGCAGACCTTATCCGTCTTTGCTTCTCTGGCCGCTACACGCAGGACCAGCTTGTCAAGAAGGTGAGCGGCGAGGCCGGTATCATCGCCCACCTCGGCACCAACGACATGCTGGAGGTGGAGAACTGGGTGCTGCATGGCGACAAGCACGCCGAGCTGATCCTCAATGCCATGATCTGGAATGTGGCCAAGTGTATTGCTGCCGAGGGCGCAGTGCTCAAGGGCAAGGTCGATGCCATCCTCCTCACGGGTGGTCTGGCACGCTCTCAGTATATCACTGACCACATCAAGGAGCGCGTAGAGTTCATCGCCCCTGTCACCATCTACCCGGGCCAGGACGAGATGAAGGCACTCACCGAGAATGCCCTTGCCGTGCTCCGCGGAGAGCGTCAGGCCATGGACTACGGCGAGGCCGCCAACAACGAAAACGACCTCTAAGTAAGGAAAGATATTATCAAGGGTGGGGCAGCCAGACGGTTGCCCCACCCCTTTGTTTCTGTTCTGAGGCAAGGGACAAGGCCCGCGGGTGAGAGCCCCACTTCTCACGGTCTCGCCACTCTTATAGAAAAATGTGCCAAACCCCATGATGAGAGTTTGGCACAAATAGATTCAACCTCGATCGGTTATTAGAGTTTATTTCGTTTGTGGTAGGCGATTATCGCTTCACGACTTTCTTTCCACCGACGATATAGACACCCTTCTGCTGCTGGCCCAGCGTGCCACGCAGTTGCACTCCGTCGCGGCTATATACGCGCTCCGCCTTGTCAGCCTGCTGGCTGTCTGCCGTTGCGCTATCGATACCGTCGCTGGTCAGCTCCTCAATGTTCGGAGCGAAATCCTTCCACAGGTCGGCATTCTCATACTTTGTCTTGCTTCCGACCGGCACACGGAGTGTGCAGTCCACGGCGTTCGCTCCTCTGAAGAACGGGATCAGACCCAGTTCGATCGATGTGGGGTCGGCGACGTACGGTGAGGCTGCTGAGGTTCTGGCACCATCCGAAGGCGAAGTCGCCGATGGAGGCCATGCCGTCGGGCAGGTCCACCGTGGTGAGTTTCTTGTTGCCGAAGAAGGCGTATGGGCCGAGATTCCGCAGGCTCTTCGGTGCGATATACTCCGGTGTGGTCTTTCCCTCCGGATACTGCATGAGCGTGGTCATCTCCTTGTCGTAGAGCACGCCGTCCACCGACGTATAGTTGGGATTGCTCTTGGCCACATTGATGTCCGTGAGGCTCCAGCAGTCGTGGAATGCCGACTCACCGATGCTCTCCGTGCTGGCAGGTACGTCGAAGGTGGGTACGCCGCTGACACGGGCAAAGGCGAAGTCGCTGATCACCTTCAGCTTGTCGTGCAGAGGAAGGGAGGTGAGGTAGTCGTTGCCGCAGAAGGCATAGTCGCCCACCGTCGTCACACTCTCGGGGATAGTATATGAGTCGTTGTCCTTGCCCGCAGGATATTGCACGAGCGTCGTCATGGCCTTGTTGTACAACACGCCCTCTACGGAGACGTAAGCCGTGTTGCCCTCTGCCATGTCGATTGCTGACAGTTTCTTGCAGTCGGCGAAGATACCGCCTCCGATGTTGGTCACCGTTGAGGGTATCGTGATGGTCTGCAGCTGCTCACAGGCGTTGAAAGCCGTCTCCTCGATGCTCTTCAGACCCTCTGACAACTGCACGGAGGACAGGTTGACGCAGCTTGCGAAGGCATTGTCGGAGATGGTCTCCACACTTGCCGGGATGCTGACCTCGCCGAGCGCCTCACATCCGCTGAAAGACCAGCGCCCGATATAGGTCAGGTAGGAGGGGAAGTCCACGCTAGCCAGGGCCACGCAGTCGGCGAAGGCGAATCCGCCGATGGTCTCCAGTTCCTCTGGCAGAGCGATGCTCTCCAGGCTGGTGCATCCCTCAAAGGCGCTTTCTCCTATCTTGGTGATGGTGCCGGGCAGTTCTGCTGACGTGATGGACAGACAGTAGGAGAAGGCGTTGTCGCCGATGGTCTCCATGCCAGCGGGCAGGCTGAGTGTCGTCATGTAGATGCAGTTGCAGAAGGCGTTGCTGCCGATGCTTGTCACGCCACTTCCGACGTTCACGGTCTCGATGCCCTCCTGATACTCCTGCCACGGTGCTGCGCCGTAGTCGTAGTTGGGCATGGCGCCGTTGCCGGGTATGCTCGGCATGAGCTTATTCTAATGGGTGCAAGTCCCTAACAAGCCCTAATAGCGGGAATTGTATAGCCAATAGCAAGGGTGTCCACTGCGAGGTGGAATCTGAAAGAAGCTGGCGGCAAACATCTGGCCTAACGTACAGAAACTTCATATAAGGCATTTGACCATGGATGAGATTGCCCGACAAATCAAAGTCCTATAGCTATTCGGAATGGTTGGTGTAAATGAAGTGGGTATAAGATGGAAAGAATAAGCCCTTATCCGAGGAGGTCTCACGGACATGACGATTAGTTGCTTTTACGAAAGTCATGGAGTAAAGCTTGCCGTGAGAAGTCAGCAGATGCCATAGTAGTGGAGTTCTCGATAACGCTCCATGAAGGGCAGAACCTCTAAATTAAACGATAGTAATTGAAACGTACCTCATGAAGGAAAGAATGCAGAAAACATTGGCAGAAGTCAAGGGCTGCCCTCAGAAAGATAGGACGGAATCCGAAGGATATGTGGGAGTGCAGACCTTCATGTGGATATGTGAAGACAACATCGTGGAAGTACCATTCGACAAGGAACACCTATTGGAGCGCATCATCAGTCCCGATAACTTGCGCAAAGCCTACAAGGCAGTGCAGCGTAACAAGGGCTGTAGCGGTATCGACAAGATGTCATGTGAACAAATGCTCCCTTGGCTCTTGGCTAACAAGGATGTCCTAATCCGTTCCTTGCTTGACGGTTCATACCGTCCGAACCCAGTAAAAAGGGTAGAGATACCCAAAGACAATGGCAAGATGCGCCTGTTGGGCATCCCCACGGTCATAGACAAATGCGGTTCAACAAGCCATCAACCAGACCCTAATCCCCATCTATGAGCGCCAATTCTCTCAAGAAGCTACGGCTTCCGCCCGAGAAGAGGTTGCCATGATGCCCTGAGAGTTGCGCAGAAAATAGTTGATGATGGCTACATCTATGTGGTCGACCTCGACTTGGAGCGTTTCTTCGACACCGTGAGCCATAGCAAACTCATAGAAATCCTCAGCCGCACGATAAAGGATGGCAGGGTGATAAGCCTTATCCACAAATATCTCCGCAGTGGTGTGATGAACAAAGGTGTGTTCGATACAAGTGAGGAAGGCACTCCCCCAAGGAGGACCGTTAAGTCCGCTTTTGAGTAATATTATGCTCAACGAGTTGGACAAGGAACTCACACGTCGAGGTCTCCCTTTTTGTTCGCTACGCCGATGACTCGATGATATTTTGTAAGTCCAAGCGTGCAGCCAAGCGCGTGAAGGAATCCATAACCCGATTCATCGAAGGAAAACTTCATCTAAAGGTGAATAGGGATAAGACAGTTGTGTCCTATGTGCAAGGTGTGAAATACCTTGGCTACTCCTTTTATGTAATGAAAGGCAAATGCCAACTCACTGTACATCCAAAAGCCAAAGCCAAGATGAAAGCCAAACTCAAGGAGTTGACTTCCCGAAGCAATGGTTGGGGATATGCCAAGAGGAAGCAAAAACTTGAAGAGTACATAAAGGGCTGGGTAGGATACTATCACCTCGCTAATATGAAACGTTTTCTCATAGAAACGGATGAGTGGCTAAGGCGACGGCTACGTATGTGTATATGGAAGTCGTGGAAGAGGGTGAAAACGAGAGTTGCCAACTTGGTAAAGTGCGGTATTGACAAATACCAAGCTTACATGTGGGGCAATAGTCGTTTGGGTTATTGGCGCATAGCTGGTAGTTATATACTAAGCCGTGCTATAACCAACGAAAAGTTGAGCATGGCAGGCTATGCTACATTGATGGGTTCATACATCGAATGGCACCCAAAATAGGAACCGCCGTATGCGGAACCGCACGTACGGTGGTGTGAGAGGTCGGAAAACGAAAGTAGGAGAAAAACTACTTCGTTTTCCTCCTACTCGATTGATGGTCAGTTCCTTACTGGTCTCGTTGTAGTTCCAAGAGAGTGGTCCCGTGGTACCCGACTTCTGTGCCATGGCACAGGCAAGGTTCATCATCAGGATCAATGCCAGAGTAGTTTTTTTCCTCATAGATTTTGTTTTTTAGATAAGTTGGGGAGATATTGGATTTATTTTGTGAATCACCCCCCCAGTTTGAAGGTGAGACACAATACGTTCTAGTCCAGGGTCGGTCTTCCGGCGTCTTTTCCGCCAGTGTTGCGCCCGTGGTTCATGAGCGGTTTGATTTGGAGGCAAAATTATACATAATATTCGGAATAACGGTGGTATTTTCCATAAAACTTTTAACTTTTTTCCGTTTTCTCCATTTTCTACCTGATTTCACGTCAATAATCTGTGCTCAATTTGCATTCCCCACACCGCTTCTTTCTCCATCATGATGAAAAGAGGCGGTATGGAAAGATTTGTTTATAAATATTTGCTGATTATAAAATAAAACCGTATCTTTGTCGGCAAATAACGAAACAAAACCATTTATCAAACAAAATCAAACAGGCTTATGAAGAAATGTTACGCAACCCTGCTGCTCGCCGCACTCTGCTCGACGGCTACGCTGGCACAGCAGCAAGACTCGCTCATCACGCAACCCGCGCCGGGCGAGACCATCAACCTCTATCGTACGACGACGGGCTATGAGTCGGTGTATTATTATGCTGTGGACCACCAGAGCACAGGCGACTGGCAGCGGATGGTCTTCGGTGAGGATGGCGCGGTCTATCTGGAGAACCCCATCAACTCCATCTACACGCAGACCTGGATCAAGGGTTATCGCACGGAGGGAGACACCATCGCCTTCCAGCTTCCCCAGGCCATCTTCTCCGAGGAGGACTTCTTCTCTGGTGATACACGCTACGGATACTTGGAGCGCGTGCGCCCAGGAGAGCGAAACGGCAAGCAGACGCTCGTCCCCAACGAGGATCCCGCCGACCAGGTGCTCAAGTATGTATGGCATGGCGACTCGCTCAAGATGGTGCTTCCCGAGGGTGAGTTGATAGGCATGTGCCTTGCCAGCGGATCATGGACGAGCTATGCCGAGGCCACCTACAAGGGTGTGCGCATGGACAACAACACAATGGTGCCGCCGGCAAGTGCCACGGTCAACGACGGCCTGATGCTCTATATGGATATGGAGGGGCAGTCGCAGCTCTATCCCGTGCGCTACGCTCTCGATGGCAGCGATGTCTATCTGGGCGACCTCTCGGCCAACGTGAAGGGCTACTGGATCAAGGGAACGATGGACGGCACGACCGTCACCTTCCCCGCCACCTCCTTCGTCGGCATCGACACCCTGACGGCATGCTATGTCTATGCCTCTTCTGCCGTGGTGGGCAAGGGCAAGGACGAGATGGGTACCGAGTTTAATAAAGCTTGCTTCTCTGGCGAGCCCCTCGTCTTCACCTACGATGCTGACAACAATTCCCTTTCCACCAAGGGTATCCTCATGGTCCACAAGAGCATGGATGACGACCGCAGTACCAACATCTTCGATGCCTACCGCTATGCCCTCATCAGCCGTTGGGACAAGAAGCCCGCAGCCCCCATGCCGCCGAAGCTCACGGCCTACCAGCCCTATGACCCGAACCCATGGGGAGGCCCGGGCGGTCTGCAGTACTCGCTGAGCTACTACTCTGCCGACTTCAACTATCTCGACCCGTCTTGCCTCTACTACAATCTTTATATCGATGGCGAGGTGGTCACGTTCTCGCCCGACGACTATGCCAACCTGACGGAGGAGATGACCGACGTGCCCTATGCCTTCACCGATGGCTACGAGTTCTATAAGTATGACGAGAACGACCGCACCATCTATTTCTACAAGGAGGTGAAGGAGAAGATCGGTATGGAGGCCTTCTATATCGACGGCGACGTGCGTCTCGGATCGGGCGTGGCAGAGTATTATCCCAACGGCGTGCCCGACGGCATCGATATCTCCGAGGCTTCCATGAAGCAGATCGAGCGTGTGGAGTATCGTGACCTCTCTGGCCGTGTGGTCAGTCGCCCGGCAAAGGGTATCTTCGTCCGCACCATTACCTACTCCGACGGTAGCCGTGCTACGCGCAAGGTAGTGAAGTAAGTTTCAAACTTCCGCAAAGTGTATCGTTCGCACACTTTGCGGAAGTTGTCGGTGTTTTGGGCGTGGTTGACGTCCGATAAAATGACAGTCTATGATACCTCGATCCATGCTTGCTCATCGTCTTTCCCAGGATGAGATCAAGGAGATCTGTGTGCTTGCCCATGGGAAGCACAACGATCATCTTAAGGAGCAACTATACCAATTGACCCTTGACGACGATCGTCGTGTGGCTGTCAATGCGCTTTGGGCGTTGACCCATTTTGCTTCCTCGGATCACGAGTGGCTCTATGCCAAGCGCCATCATCTGATAGACCGTTGCATCGTGGAGCAGGATGCAACCAAGCTTCGGTTGTTGCTCGCCCTTCTCCTTCGTCAGCCATTTGGCAAAGAAGACATCCGTACAGACTTTATGGACTATTGCTTAGTGCGAATCGCCGACTCGAAGTCGGCCTATGCCGTCAGGGCTCAGTGTATCAAACTTGCTTACGAGCAGATGCGCTATTGGCCCGAAGTGCGTCAAGCCCTCGACATGATCAGTTACGAACCGTTGTCGCCAGGCCTTCGGTCGGCTTGGAAACAGGTGATAAAGAAAATAAATGCCGCCCAGTGACATCTATCAGTGGGAATAGTCGATGATACATCGGGCGCACAAATGAAAACTCCCTGTGGCAGGCGGCCTTTGGCCGTCAGTCATAGGGAGTTCTATTTTCCAATCTATTCCATGAGCAGTACGCTCACGCATTGCTTACACGTCGATCTTGATCTTCTTGGAAGCTGACGCAAACTTCATGGCTGCTTTCAGGAATCGCTGCTTCTGCTCCTTGGTGAAGTTGGGGGCAAGTTTCTGACATTTCTCCGATGTGGCCTGCAGTTCCTCGCTCAGCTCCGTCATCTCCTTGGAGGCGGTCTCAAACTCGGAGGATCCGGGCTTGGCGGCGTTGAGCTTGTCGATGATGGCGGCATACTGGTCGGCATACTGCTCGAAGGCGGCTACGAGCGATTCGGCGTCGTTCTCGTCTATCTTCACTTTCTCAGGTGCTGCGGCCTCGGTGGTCGTGGTGTCCGTCGTGGTTGCGTCCTGCTTGCTGCCGCTTTGGCCACAGGATGTGAAGAGAAGGGCAGAGAGGGTGAGGGTGAATAATAGTTTTTTGTTCATAATAGGGTAGTGATTGGTGAATGTTGCGATAGGGTGTGGTTACATCCAGAAGGTGTAGTGTCCCTCTTGGTCGGCGAAGAAATAGGATCCTTCCTTCGTGAACTTGATGCGGTACACGTCATACTTCGTGGCCTTGAGGGCATCCTTTAGTTTCTGGGGCACGTTGCCGAGAAACTTGTATCCGTTCTCGAAGCAGAGCACGCAGGCGTCGTTGGTCAAGTGAGCAGCCCACAACTGTCCGTGAGTCTCGATGCCTTCCTTGATCCAGTCGTCCATATCCGTGCTGGAAGAGGCGACGTGGTCGGTGGAGACGGCAATCCAGTCTCCGTCGTCGTTGAACGTCACGGAGGTGATGGTCTCTTCGGCCTCGTTCCATTGGCGGAGCTTGCTCTCCAGTTCAGACGGGATGTTGGACCACTGGCAGCCGTTCTTTCCTACGAGGATGAGCCATTCGCCGTCCTCGGTCAGCTGCACGTCGTCGATGTAGTCGTCATCGTCGTGATACTTTTCGAGCGCGTCGGCCAGGGCCTGTGGGATGCCGGCCGTATAGGCATAGTCGTTCTTTCCGTTGAGGGCGAGGTCGCCTCCGGTGTCGGTGATGGCCACATTGCGGCAGCCCCCCCATTCGGAGATGTTCTGCTTGATGTAGTTACGGCCACGAGATTGGGCAAAGAGGGAGACGGTGAAGACCGTCATCAATGCCATTATGAATGCTGTTCTTCTCATACGCATGTTGAGTCGTCTTTTGTTATCTGATATTGTTCGTTTTTTATCGTTTCTTGCCCGCACGGCATGATTCGACCGTGCGCCGTGTCGGTGGTTTCCTGCCATGGACGTTTTGCGTCTGTGGGTTGGAGTGAAAACTAATCGACACGACAAAGTTACTAATAAATTCCGAAAAATCACAAATATTTTATAAGAAATA
>VOFK01001141.1_pt1 | contig 139399 bp, 187 predicted proteins | sample 5384121 | NCBI WGS metagenome assembly VOFK01 (sample SAMN12384730, study PRJNA508395) | human gut metagenome | isolation source: healthy gut J | host: Homo sapiens
TCAGTTTCTGGTGCAATGCAGACACGATAATGCGCCGTTACCCACCTGCACTCGCGCCGGAATCGCAGGTATCGGCACGTTTTTCTCCGGCGGCAGTAGCTTCATACGGCCTTCCATGGTTAACGTTACAAATGGATCATTTCTATCTTTAACTCTTCCCGACGCTCATATCTTACTGCCGTAAAATAATCGCATCGTCCAAGGATTGTTTTCTCCTGTCCTGTCTTTACCGGTATGGAAACTTCTTTTTTCTTTAAGTTGCTGACTTCGATCGCTTCCGCAATGTGCAGCTTTCTAGGATTTCCGTCCGCATCCCTGCTGTCGTAGTCATAGACCCGGAAAGTACAGTTTGAATTCTGCTGGATCTCATAGATGATGATTCCTGCTCCGATCGCATGGATCGTCCCTGCCTCCACTAGGAAATAATCTCCTTTGTGTACCGGCACTTTATTCAGAACTTCTAAGACCGTATTTTCTTCAATACGTCTTTTTAAACTCTTCTTTGGTCATGTCTCGATTGACACCAAAATAGATATAAGCATCCTCGTCACATTCTACAATATACCAGAGTTCTGTCTTTCCGTTGTCCATCCCAGCCGCTTTTGCATAGGCATCATCGGGATGTACCTGTATCGACAGCTTTTGTTTTGCATCAATAAATTTGCACAGGATCGGAAATGAAGCATATCGGCTTCCCTGCTCTCCTAAAATGGCTTCTCTGTGTTCTGCGATATAATCCTCTAACGGCATTCCCTCCTGTTCGCCTTCGGCTATAAAAAAGATGGTCCGTCAGGATGGCAGGAAATTTCCCAGCTCTCTGCCACTTTTTCACAGGTACTGCTCTTTCCGTAATCCTCTCTTAACTTTGTGCCTCCCCAAAGATAATCCTTATAGGAGGGAGCAAGTTTTATGATTTTCTCCATACTTCTTCCTTCTATTATATTGCTTGTATTTCTTTTCTGAAATTTCTAAAAATGGTGAGGATGCCTGTGACAACACCCCTCTCACCCCTCTGCTATTTAAACTTTTTCATCAGTGCATCTTCAAGCTCCTGTAACTGCTCTTTGGAACTCTCGAGACTGTCACCTTTTACTCCAAAATAAAATTTGATTTTTGGTTCTGTTCCGGACGGACGAACGCAGCACCATGCACCATCACTTAATTCATAATACAGTACATTGGAATTCGGAAGTCCGGTGGACTCTGTCTTTCCTGTTGCTAAATCGGTTCTGGTATCCGCCTTATAATCACGGACTGCCTGCACTTTGAATCTTCAAATTCTGATGGCGGTTCTTTTTCTTACCTTGTCCATCATATCCCGGATCTGCTGTGCTCCATCGATTCCCTTTAAGGTGATCGTGGCAAGTCCTTCCTTATAATAACCGTATTTTTCATACATATCAAGCATGGCATCCCAAAGTGTCTTTCCTTGGGACTTGCAGTAAGCTGCCACTTCACAGAGCATCATAACTGCAACGCAGGCATCTTTATCTCTTGCATATGTTCCTGCAAGACATCCGTAGCTCTCTTCTAAGCCAAATACATAGTGATATGTGTTCTGCTCTTCAAACCACTTGATCTGTTCTCCGATAAATTTGAATCCGGTCAGCACTTCGATCAAATGAACACCATATGCTTTTTGCGATCGCCTTTGCCATGTCGGTAGTTACGATCGTCTCTACCAACGCCGGTTTTTCCGGCATGGTACCATTTTCGGTACGCTCTCTTAAGATGTACTCTGCGATCAGCATACCGGACATATTTCCCGTAAAGGAAATATAGCCGCCGTTTACGGTATCTTTACAGTATACGCCGAGACGGTCTGCATCCGGATCTGTGGCTAAGACAATATCTGCATCTTTTTCTTTAGCTAACTTTAATGCTAACTCAAATGCTTTCGGATCTTCCGGGTTCGGATAGGATACCGTTGGGAAGTTACCATCCGGTTTTTCCTGTTCCGGTACAACATAAACCTGTTCAAATCCTACCTCTTTTTAATACTCTTCGCACCGGAAGATTGCCGGTTCCGTGAAGCGGTGTGTATACAATTCGGATATCTTTTTGCCATCGCTTTGATAATCTCCGGATGGATACTCTGTTTCTTCAATTTTTCCATATAACGGTCATCTAAAGATGCATCGATCACATGGAAAAGTCCTGTTTTGACTGCTTCTTCTTTTCCCATGGTCTTTACACTGGAGAACTCTGTAACCTTTGCAACTTCTGCTAAGATGTTTCTTATCGTGTGGCGGTGTGATCTGCGCACCATCTTCCCAGTATACTTTATATCCGTTATATTCACGCGGATTGTGGCTTGCCGTGATGACAATTCCGGCTATGCAATGCAGTTCCCGCACTGCAAAGGACAATTCCGGTGTCGGACGCAGACTGTCAAAAAATGTGGTCTTTATTCCATTTGCATTTAAGCAGAGTGCTGCTTCTGTTGCAAATTCCGTAGACATTCTTCTCGAGTCATATGCGATTGCCACACCCTTTTCAGTCCTGTCCGTTCTGGCTCAGGACATAATTTGCAAGTCCCTGTGTTGCCTGACGCACGGTATAGATGTTCATGCGATTTGTTCCGGCTCCGATCACTCCACGCAGTCCGCCTGTTCCAAATTCTAACTGACGGTAAAATCTGTCTTCTATCTCTTCTTTGTTATTCTCGATTGCTTTCAGCTCGGCTTTTGTAGCATCATCAAAATAAGGATCACTGCACCACTGCTGATATATTTTCATATAATCCATTTATTTTACCTCTTTACGCCAATAATCTAATGTCTCTTCTATCGTACGTTCTAATGGAATCTCCGTTTCCAGCCGGTACACTCCACCAGCTTCCGGATGTCTGCCTCTATGATCGGCACATCGACCGGTCGCAATTTTGCCGGGTCTACCTCTACTTTGATATCGGCTTTGGAAAAAGATACGATCGTGTCTAAAATCTCCTGGATAGAAACAGCATGTCCGCTTCCGACATTATATGTCTCACCGGCTTTTTTCCATGCTCCATGATCAGTGCATAGGCACGGATCACATCTCTGACATCCGTAAAAATCTCTCTTCGCACTCAGATTTCCCACACGCATGACTGCTTCTCTTTTTTCCTGCTTCAATCTCTGCTGCCTGCTGACAAAAATCTGCCACAACAAACATCGGTGTCTGGTTCGGTCCGATATGATTGAACGCCCGTACCATCATGACATCTAATCCGTAAGCATCTGCATAGATTTTTCCAAGCATATTCTGGCATGCTTTCGTTGCCGCATAGATGTTGCCCGGTCTGCTGCAGTTATCTTCTTTGATCGGTGTCTCCTGTGGCAGAATGTGTCCGTATTCCTCACCGGAACCGATCAGTAACATTCTTGCTTTGATACCGGATTCCCGAAATGCTTCTAATACATTCGAGCCGCCCTTGACGTTTACGTCGATCGTCAGCGCCGGATTCTTCCAGGAAACACTAACGGAGCTCTGGGCTGCTAAGTGAAAGATCCAGTCCGGCTTTGTTCTGCCTTAAAAAGCCCGGTAATGTCATCTTTTTTTTTAAAATGTCCAGATCACATACTTTGACATTCTCTGCCTCTATCTGCTCCTACGGCATCTTTGTAACCGTAACTTCCATATGAAGTTCTTCTTTTAAATAACGCATCAGGTACGCACCTACAAAGCCTGCTCCACCTATAATCAATGCTTTCATATTTTCGTCCCTATTAAATATTCTGGATTTTAATTTCTTCTTCTACAAGAGCCATATCGTTCTTTACCATACGCTCTACTAATTCCGGAAATGCGATCTCACGTTTCCAGCCAAGTGTTGTCGCTGCTTTTTTCGGATCTCCGATCAAAAGCTCTACCTCTGCCGGACGGAAGAATTTTGGATTTACTTTGACTAAAACTTTTCCGGTTGCTTTGTCTTTTCCGATCTCGTCTACGCCGCTTCCTTCCCATGCGATCTCGATTCCTGCCTGTGCAAATGCTGTCTCTACAAATTCACGGACGGTTCGTGTCTCGTTGGTTGCGATCACATAATCATCTGCCTCTTCCTGCTGAAGCATTAACCACATTGCTCTGACGTAATCTTTTGAATGACCCCAGTCACGCTTTGCATCCATGTTTCCAAGCTCTAAATGATCCTGTACACCATGCTTAATTCTTGCTACTGCATCTGTGATCTTACGGGTTACAAACTCTTTTCCTCTTCTCTCACTCTCGTGATTGAATAAGATTCCGCTGCATGCATACAGTCCGTAGCTTTCACGATAGTTCTTTGTGATCCAGTGTCCGTAAAGTTTTGCTACTCCGTATGGACTTCTCGGATAGAACGGTGTGGTCTCTTTCTGTGGGATCTCCTGTACTTTTCCAAACATTTCGGAAGTAGATGCCTGATAGAAACGGCAGCTTGGTTTTACGGTACGGATCGCTTCTAACATATTGGTAACACCTAATGCATCAATCTCTGCTGTTCCGATCGGTGTATCCCAGGAAGTCGCAACAAATGACTGCGCTGCTAAGTTGTATACTTCATCTGCCTGAGAAATCTTCATTGCAGAAATCAATGAGATCGGGTCTGTCATATCTGCATAGATAAAGTTGATCTTATCTTTGATATGGTCTACATTTCCGTAATCTACGACACTCTTTCTTCTCATGATGCCGTATACATTGTAGCCCTTTTCTAATAACAGTTCTGCTAAGTATGAACCATCCTGTCCTGTGATTCCTGTAATTAATGCGTTTTTCATGTTTATTCTCCTTATTTTTCTTCCTTTGAAGCTTTTTACTTTTCGTATTTAGATATACTCATCACGATTGCAGATCTTTAAGTTTTCGAGTACCTTTTTGATATCTCCGGCACTGTTTTTGTTGCAGATCAGGGTTGCATCCTCTGTATCTACGATGATCAGGTCTTCGATTCCAACCGTGGCGATCAGCTTCTGACTTCCCTCTATAATATTATTCTTACTGTTTATGGTAATAATATTACCATTTACTACATTTCCGTTTTCGTTGGATTTTTTGATTCTTCCAACCGCTAACCAGGAGCCGACATCGTCCCATCCGAACACTCCCGGCAGAATATAGATATTGGATGCCTTTTTCCATAATGCCATAGTCGATGGACTCTGACTGGAAAGTCGGGAAAATATTTTCAAGTACAATATCTTCTTCCGGTGTTCCGATGGCATCTTTGATCTTCATCAGTCCCTCATAGGTAGAACCCATATATTTTTTCAGATTATCCAAGATCGTGGAGATCTTCCAGACAAACATTCCACTGTTCCAGAGGTATTCCTCTGTTGCTAAGTATTCTTTTTGCAACCTCTAAACTCGGTTTTTCTACAAAGCGTTCTACTTCATATGCCTGACCGTCTGTTTTATCAGAATTGAACTTGATGTAGCCGTAACCGGTCTCCGGATAGTCCGGGGTAATTCCGATCGTTACCAGATTGGCACCCTTTTCTGCTACTGCGCAACCTTCAGACAGTGTGTTGACAAACATGGTATTGTATTTGATCAGATGGTCTGATGGCAATACCATCATCAGTGCATCCTCATATTTTTTTTTTGCTATGTGTATTGCTCCTAAACCGATACAAGGTGCCGTATTTCTTCCGATCGGTTCGCAGAGGATGTTCTCCTCCGGAATTCCCGGAAGCTGTTCTAATACGAGCGGTTTGTAATCTTTGTTTGTTGCAATATAGATATCTTCTAATTCTACCAGCGGACGGATTCTCTCTACCGTAAGCTGTATCATTGTCTTTCCATCATCTGTCAGAGATAAAAAACTGTTTCGGCATGTGCTTTTCTGCTTCTTGGCCAAAACGTTCTCCTCTTCCTCCTGCCATGATCAAGGCTGTCTTTTTTCATGCATCAGTCCTCCTGTTTGTATTTTTAGAATTATTTCTTTTTTGATCTTTTTAATAAGGATACCAGATTTATGCGGATCAGCATAAACAACGTAACGATATAACCTCTGATAAATTTCAAAAGCTGACACGTTTGGATTCCCCGTACATCCGCTTGTTAAATGTGATCGGTGTCTCGCCTATATTTAATTTCTTTCCCTGCTCACGCTTATTGATCTTCATCCGCAGGATAACCTCCTGCAGCACATCGTAATTATTGCGTGTCAGTGTTACCGCTTTGATCTGCTTTGCATCATACATCCGGTAACTTGTGGAAATGTCTTTTGCCCGGATTCCCAGACAAAGACGCATGGTCGTATTGAGAATCTTTGACATGATATAGGAAGTCTTTGAGTCATTGGACACTCCGCCTTTCGTATATCTCGAACCTATGACAATGTCATAACCTCCTCTATCAAACATTCTGCTGATATCTGCAATATTTTTTTTCGGATTGTGAGAACCATCGGCATCTAATACTAACATTCGTTTTTGGTTACATACTTGATACCGGTACGGAACGCTCCTGCATATCCCGGCTCTTCCTGCGGATAATACAGAGTATTATTTTTCTCACATACCTCCTTGGTGTTGTCTAATGGTTTCGCAGAATCAATTACTATGACTTCGTAATCGTCCTTTAATTTCTCCATCACTTTATGAATCTGTGGCAATAAAATTTTCAGATTCTCGGCTTCTTTATACGCCAATAACACCACGCTGGTCGACATAATTCTTCTCCATTTCTCCTTTTAATCTCTCATATATAAGTCTCTGGTGTAGACTTTTTCAAATACATCTTCTAACTCATCTGTAAAACGGTTTGCCACGATGACATCACATTCCTGCTTAAATGCATCTAAATCATGTGTCACACGGCTTCCGTAGAATTTCTCTTCGTTCAGTGTCGGCTCGTATACTACAACTTCTACACCTTTTGCTTTGATACGTTTCATAACACCCTGTATGGATGACTGACGGAAGTTGTCGGAATTGGATTTCATGGTCAGACGGTATACACCGACTTTGACATCGGATTTTTCCGGAAATCCTGCTTTTTCTAAAATTCTCTCTGCCACAAAATCTTTTTTCTGGTACGGTTGGCATCTACGATCGCCTCAATGATGTTCTCCGGCACGTCCTGATAATTTGCCAATAACTGTTTGGTGTCTTTTGGCAGACAGTATCCACCGTAACCAAAGGACGGATTGTTGTAATGAGAACCGATTCTTGGGTCAAGTCCCACACCGTCAATGATCTGTTTGGTATTGAGACCATGCACCTCTGCATAAGTATCTAACTCATTGAAAAAGCTTACGCGCAGTGCTAAATAAGTATTCGCAAATAATTTTACCGCCTCTGCCTCTGTCGTATCCGTAAACAGCATCGGAATGTCTTTTTTGATCGCACCTTCTGCGATTAAATCTGCGAATTTTCCTGCTGCCTTACAGAGTCTTTCATCATCCTGTGGTGCACCCACAATAATTCTGGACGGATAAAGGTTGTCATAAAGTGCCCGTCCTTCTCTTAAAAATTCCGGTGCAAAAATGATGTTCTCACAGTTGAATTTTGCACGCACATTTTTTGTATATCCTACCGGAACTGTAGATTTGATGACCATGATCGCATTTGGATTGATGTCCATAACGGTTTCAATGACCTGCTCTACGGAACTGGTATCAAAATAATTTTTTCTTCTCATCATAATTTGTCGGTGTTGCTATCACTACAAACTCTGCATCTGTATACGCTTCTTTTTGCATCCAGGGTTGCTGTCAGGGAAAGTTCTTTTTTCCGCTAAATATTCTTCAATCTCCTTGTCTACGATCGGAGACTTCTTATTATTAATCATTGCCACTTTTTCCGGTATAATATCTACGGCATATACATCATTATGCTGTGCCAGTAATACGGAAATTGACAATCCCACATATCCTGTTCCTGCTACTGCAATCTTCATATTATTTTTTCCTCACATTACTATTTTTTTTATCTATTTTACCTAGTGTGTTCATAATAACTAATTAATTGTAACACAAAAAATATTGGTAATGTCTAACAGTTCCTTACTTTGTCCTGACCTTTTAAAATGTCAGAATAAGAACCGTAAGCCGTTGTATTGCCATTCTGTCTGTATGCACGGACTTTATATTGATAAGTTTTCTTAGATTTCAGTTTCTTATTCGTATAAGTTACCGTAGTACCTTTTTTGATGGTCGTTACCTTTTCCCACTTCTTTTTTGTGGAATTATAACGATATATCTGATATCCGTCTGCCCGCGTTGTCTTTTTTTTTCCATGTCAGCTTTACACTGTTTTTTGTTTTCTTTTTTGCAGTCAGAGCACTGACTTTTTTCGGCTTTGCTGCCGTATAAAGGACATCCGAATAGCTGCTGTATGAGGTCTTACCTCCTGTACTCCGGTATGCACGGATTTTATACTTATATGCCCTTGCCGCCTCACGTTTTTTATCGGTATAAGAACTCTTACCGGATGATACTGTCTTAAGTTTGACATATTTTTTTTCTTTGCGGAATCATATCGGTATATCTGATAATTCGTTGCTCCGGTCAGTTTGTTCCCACTTGATCTGAACGGAATCTGTTTTTAATGTACCATTTTTTAACCCCTTTACCTTACCTAATTGAATCTTAAAAGAGGAACTCAAAGTGCCACTGTAATTTCCTTTAAATGTCACTTTTACGGTATAGGTTCCCGGCTCTTTTCTGCCGGAACTCCGGCTTATCGTATAATTTGCCGCCGAAATCACTTTTCCGGTTTTATCATATACCTTTACCGATGGTTCTTTCGTTTTTCCATCATAGGTATAGGAGTCATTTCCTAATACGATCTTATTCGGTGCTGAAATGTTGCTCTTACTCAAAGTGATATTACAATCCTTACATTTGGTGGTGATGCTTCCATCCGTGCCCTTCGATGCATCTGCCTTTGTAACGGAAGTTTCCTGATCCGTATGCAGGCAGGCAGTGGTCTTTGTAAATGCCTTGATCCTTGCACACATCGGAGTTGTGTTTGTATGCAGGTCATACCAGCCGGATGTGCTGCTCATTTTGAGCAGGCTCCTGTCCTGCTGCCGTACTGCTCTTAAAGGAAATCCAGCCGCCATTTGTATAAGAAGTGTCTACAAAAATCGTCACTTCATTTCCCGACGGATTTTCTAACTGATATACCACGGAAAAAGTATGTCCCGGATATAAAATAATCTGTTTTTCTAATGGAATCGTATAATATCCTGCATATCCCGGCATTGTTCCGCTCTGAGTTGCTGCAAGTGTGCCGCTGGTCGGATTGCCTGCATCCGGGTCTTTATATATGGATAATTTGTATTTTACATTGGTATCATATATTCCTAACGATACTGCCGAAAGTATCTGTGGTGAGCTTCCATAAACTTTGAATATGTCACCCGCCATGCCATTGTTATTGATCTTGATCCTTGAGATTCCGTTTCCACCATCATACTGATAATTATAACTGTAATTATCCGCTCTTTCAAAATCAAATACAAATGCCTGAGAAGATATGGATGCATCTTCATAGGACATCCAGAAATATCCGTTTTCTCCCGAATCAGTTCCCCAACTGTTGCGGATCAGCCATGCACCGTCCTCTTTGGGGGTCTGATTGAAATGTTCTTTTTGAAAAGGCATCATCCCAGCCGACAATGGTGACTGCATGACCGCTGCCTGTTCCACTTGGATTATAATATGAATTATAGGTTGCGTTTCGATAGCCGCCACTTTCCTGATATCCGATATTTACTGCCCCATATTGCATGACCATCTGTTTGATGGATTCCATATCACTCGAACTGATCCAGTATGCATTCTGCATATGTGCCCAATCCTGTCCATATGCCAGTGAATCCGGTAACTGTGCCGTTGTACTTAACGTATCATATGGCAGCGCACTTTCTAAAGCTGCTCCCTGCCAGCCGGCAAGTGCCCAGGTGGTAAACATGGAATTACCGCCCTGATTTGCAAAATCTTTTGTCAATGGCCTTGTTGCATCACCTTCTGTATTTCCAAGCGGGTCTGTCACATGGTGATAGAAAAAGTATGCAAGCTGATATTCTGATAAATCTAATGCATTGGTAGCATAGCCTTTTTGTAATTAAGGATGCTTCTGCCGATGCTAAAGCCGCAAAGGACCAGCAGGTCTGATAACCGCCCTGTTTTCTGACAGTTCCGATCAGGCTTCTGGCATCATACTTTTCAGGAATGCCGGCACCATATGCCCGTACTCCTGCTTTTGACTGTGTTCCGGCTGTCTTTGGCAGCTCCAAGTCCACAAAATGATACCCCTCTCCCTGTTCTGCTGTCTGTTGACTGTTCTCTGCCTGTCCTGTTTCGTTCTCAGCATAAACAGTCTGGGGACACAATCCAATGATCATGGCTGTTATTAAAAAATACTGCTGAAATCCTTTTTTTTATCATATACGGCCCCTTGTCTGTTTAATATTTTTTCATGAGTCCTATTATTCTAAGCAGGTTGTATCCGTAACCCTGAGCTGCTGCCCAGCCTTTTCCTGTTGGATTATCCGGAATTCCCAACCACTCTACATACGGTGCACAGCCTCTTGCTACATATTATAAAACGCTCATCCACACAAGTCTGTTTTAACGGTTCTGTGCTTGCATAGGCCTTCAGGTGCTGTACCTGCGCACGGATTCCTGTTCTTACATCCGGAAATACATTTCCTGCAACTCCGCCACCGGTTGCTCCAAGTCCTCCAAAGTTACACTGTGTTGCCTGCACATCGCCACCAAACTGTAAAAATCCTGTTTCTAAGCAGATCTGTGCAAACAGTACTTCGGCACGCACTCCTTCGGCGGTTGCTTCTTCCACGACGATCTTACAAAATTCATCAATATTGGCTGCCCCTTTAGAAGCATAGATGTCTGCCGGGAATGTTTTTCCTGAGCTACGGTAATATGCTGCCATCTGTGCTGCATCTACGGTAGAGGCTCCCATGATCTTATAACCCATACTCAAAGTTGCTACGTCGGAATAGGAACCATAGTTTTTACCATTTCCCGATGTCTTGATCGCACGGATCTGATAGTAATAGGTTGTTCCTACGGAAGATACCTTACTATCCCTGTATTGTGTTCCGCTTACGGTTGCCACAACCTGATAACCACTGTTTTTTGCGGTACTTCTTTTAATCTGATACTGTGTTGCTCCGCTGACACCACACCATCTTACGAGTGCTTTATCGCCTTCTATGACTGCCATTGCACCCTGAACCTTCTTTAAGGTTTTTCCTGACTTCACACTGCTTAGAGAACTTTTGCCGCTTACTGTACCTGATAACTGATAAGCGCGCACTTTGTAATAGTAGGTTTTTCCCTCGGTACGATTGGTATCTGTATAGCTGGTTGCCGATGTACTTTTGATTTTTTTATAGGAACCGTTCTTTTTCGTACTCCGGTAAAGTTCGTATCGATTTGCTCCGTTCACTGCATTCCACTGAATCTCTAACTTGGTACTGGAAGCAGAACGAACAGAAGTAATACCTGATTTCTTTAATGCACGACAGGACTTAATTCCTGAAAAGGAACCATATCCTGTTCCGCTCTTCTGCTTTTTATTGCCCGAACCTTATAATAGTAAGTCTTTCCGGCAGAACGCTTCTTATCCAGATAAGTGGCAGAGGATGTCTCTGCCACTTTCTGATAGTTACCATTTTTAGATGCGCTACGGTATATCTGATAACCGGATGCACCTTTTACGGTTTTTATCTGTAATTTTATCTGTGTACTGGTGTAAGAATACACCTTATTAATGGATGCAGTCTGAAGTGTACTTCCGGATACTACCTTTGAGTAGGAGCTGTATCCTTTTACACGTCCTGTCTTATTCACTGCACGCACCTTATAATAATAGCTTTTTCCTGTCTTAAGAGAACTGTCAGTATATTCTTTTCCCTTTACGGTAGCAACATAGCTGTAGGTACCATTCTTAGAGGTACTGCGATAGAGCTGATAATAGCTTGCACCAGTTACCTTGCCCCATTTTACTTTCAGCTTTTCTCCGCTATAGGATGTCAACGGAACTAATCACGGGTGTCTTTAAATTTCTTGCACTCTTCTGACTGCTGTAGGTACTATAACTGTAAACTTTATCTGCTACTTTCTTCACTGCACGGACTTTATAATAATATTTCTTACCCTCTGTACGATTTTTATCTGTATAGGATAACGATGTTGTTTCTTTTATTTTCTTATAAGTGCCGTTTTTGCTTGTACTGCGGTATACCTGATAATATCCTGCACCTGTCACAGACTTCCATGCCACTTTCAGTTGTCCTGCTTTTTACGGATTTTACATAACTGATGGTTGGCTGTTTCATGGAGACACCGGATACTGCATTGCCATATCCGCCATATCCCAGTGCATTCACCGGTTTTATTTTATAGGAATACTTTCACTCCTGCTTGTGCAGTTGTATCTACAAAGTAATCTTTATCCCCTGTTGTTCCGATCTGCTGATAGCTTGCTGCTCCGGACTGTTTTCTCGTTACAGTATACTTTGTTGCACCAGCTGCTTTTTTTTTCCCATTTTACCGTAACGCCTCCGGAAGTTCTGGATTTTACATATAATGCTTTGACGTTTCCTAACGGCACTCCGGTTTTCACGTCACTGTAGTTACTATACTGATTTGCCGCTAAAATAGAACGGACTTTATAATAATAGGTCTTTCCTTCAATACGGTTCGGGTCTGAATATGTCTTACCGGTTACGGTTGCCACTTTCTTGTACCCGCCATCCTGACGTGTGCTTCGGTATACTTCATATCCCTGTGAATCATTGGCACGCCAGTTGATCCGAAGCACGTTTGCTCCTTTTGGACGTATGCTTGTAATAACCGGTGTTGTCGTATTTTTGCTAAGTCCATAATAGTTCGCGATTCCGGTTGCATCTGCAACACCGAATCTCCGTAATTTCTCATCACTGTTCAGATAGTTTGCATCTGAAGTATCTATGTATGCATGCTCAATTAAAATTGCCGGTATTCCAGCTAATTTACTTCTTCTGATGACACCTAAATAATCTGCAAGGCTTCCATCCGGATAAAGTGTATTGTCTTCGGAATTACGAATCTTTAATCCCTGACCATGCTCACCGATTCCAAGTTCTAAAATCTTATTTAAGATCTGCTGTGCAAGATCATGTCCTGTTGTTCCAAGATCTGAACGGTAATTCTGGTTCGGGTAGAAAATTTCCGCACCATTTCCGCCACCTGCATTGATGTGCATGCTGACATAGACATTTGCTCCAACACTCTGTGCATACTCTACTCTTTTTGCATTACATTCTGTAGAAGTAACGGCTCCACCACCATTTGCACAGGCACCGCTCTCACGCGTCATGTATACGGTTACTCCCTGATACTGACTGAGCTCTGCTTTACAGTACTGAGCAATTTTTAATGTTAAGTCTTCTTCTTCTAAACCGTTTCTTCTTGCTCCGGCATGTGTATCATCATGTCCCGGATCTAATACTACTACAATATTTTTTTCCTGCACCCATTGCTGCAACCTCATCACTTGCTGTTGGTTGCAGGTGTCTCTAACTGTGCATTCTGAATTGCATCTCCGATGCTCTCTGCTGACTCTGTATTTCCATTCTCATCCATGGTCACTACATCCACATTGGCTGATGGCTCTTCGACTACTACGCTGTCCGGATTGTTTTCTACTGTTGTATTAACACCAAAACGCATATCCATTCCGGCATCCTGAAACAGTAAGGTCTGCTCTGTTCCATTGATCTGATAGGTTACTCCTACCAGACGGTAAGCTCCTGCCTCGGAACCTTCCGGAAACTCCATCGTAAACAGCATCGCATCCTGACTGATCGTAGCTGCCTGTACCTGATATGCCTTTCCTGTTGTCTCGTTGACATAATCCAACACTGCCTTTTCGATGACTGTATGCTCATCTCCGATACTTAAAAGTACGTTCTGTGTTCCCGGCATCTCAACTGTCGGCTGATCGATGAGTGCATAATTCAACAGTGCAGTCTGCTCTGTCTTGTTCTCTGTGCTTTCCTGCACTCTCTGCCTGTTCTGCTGCCTGGGTGTCTGTGACAACCTCTGTTTGTTTTGCAGCTTCTGATCGCTGGTCATTGTCCTGGTTTTCCACATCTTCACTCGGCTTTGCATCCTCAGCATCCTGTTTTGCGCTTTCCTGTGCAACAGGCTCTGATTTGGCTGCCACGGCTGCTGCCTGCACATAAGGCATGTCCATGGTTCCAACCATGCAAAGACACAGAAATCCTGCTAAAAAAATCTCTTCATTCGCATTTTCCACTTCTCCTTTATAAGCTTTAAAATCTCTTATGCTATATTTTACTTTTTTTTTTACATAAAAAGTAAATATTATTAAGAAATTTGTAAAAATTACCGTAAAAAGAAGGCGTAGTGCAAATGCTTTGCAATACGCCTTCTTTCCCCATCCATGATACTTTAAACTTTTCTACACAACTATCTATGATTCATACATTTTTACTATCGCACACATATCTTCATTTCCATCATATTTTTCAGAAGTGTTTTCAAATATTTCTTTTTTTGCTGCTTTTTCCCAATACTAACGGAGTATCTGCCATTTCCTCACATAATGAAAGGTCTTTCTTAATAATATCCACACTTCCTCTGACATGGTAATCTTCTTCCATTAAACTTAAAAATCTTGTTTCAAACATTTTAGATGCACCGGCACTTTTACATATCACATCATATACCATCTTTAAATCTACGCCAATGTTTTTTGCAACGGTAAACGCCTCGGCTGTTGCCTGCATATGGATGCCGACTAATAACTGATTCAATAGTTTAACCTTCTGTGCATCTCCCGGCGTATTCCCGACTACATATAAATTTTCGCAAAAGACTTGAAGATATGGTCTTAGCACTGCTATTGCGTCTTCCTCGCCTGAAAGCATCATTGTCAATGTGCCCTTGGAGGCTTTTGCTGTACCACCACTAATAGGTGCATCTATAAGATGGATTCCCTTTTCGTTGCAACTTTTATAGATATGCTCCATAAACCTTACACCGATTGTAGAGGAAATCACGATCATTCCATGTTCCATTTCTGATAAGATGCCATTGTCTCCAAGAATACAGTCCACGCACTGCTCTCCATTTCCCAGCAATACAAAAATGATGTCACATGTTTTTCCTAACTCTTTCAGCGACTTTACCTGTTTTCCACCCAAGGCATTTGTTTTTTGGATAACTTCCGCTCTGCGTGCAAAAAAGTATAATTCCGATTCTCCTTTTGCTAAGATATTTTCCACAATCGGCATTCCCATCATGCCAAGTCCTAAGAATCCAAGTTTCATATCTAACTACGTTCCTTCTTTAATGCGATCACCATTCGTGCAGCTTCCATCATATCTTCTACCGTCATCTTATTCTTTCGATATAATTCCTCCGGTGCACCGGACTCTCCGAATGAGTCCAATATTCCAATTCGTTTTACAGGTGTTGGGATTGTCTCTGAAAGTACCTCTGTCACAGCTGCTCCAAAACCACCTAAAATGGTATTGTCCTCAACGGTAACTAAGGCTCCTGTCTTTTTAGCTGCTGCTATAATACTCTCTTCATCCAAAGGTTTGATCGTATTAAACTCTATAACATCTGCTGCAATTCCCTCTTCCTGTAAATGCTCTGCTGCTTCAAGTACCTTTCCTAATAAAATTCCCGTTACCAAGAATGTTACCTGTGCATTTGTTTCATTTCGCATTACATTTGCTTTTCCTATTGTAAAATGATAATCCTCTTCCTGATGCACATCAGGCACCGGTGCAAAATGAAGTCTTACATAAAGAGGTCCTTTAAATTTAATTGCCTCCCGTGCCATAATTCTTGCAGACACTGCATCTGAAGGTTCTATAATCGTAAGGTTCGGAATTGCACGCATGATGCTTAAGTCCTCTACCGCTATGTGTGACGCTCCCTCGGTTCCTGTCAAAAGACCTGCATGTGTTCCAAGCATCATGACATCAAATTGCGGTTGGCAGACATAGGTTCTTACCTGTTCACATGCGCGCAAGCATAAAAAACACACTATAAGTTGCTACTATGACCTTTGTTCCACAGCTTGCCATACCGGCTGCCGCTCTAATAAATTTTGTTCGGCAATTCCAAATGAATAAGCTCTATTCGGGAAACTTTCCTCAAAATGTTCTAAATGACATGTCTTTGTATCTGCATTAAAAACAACAAAATCTTCATTCTCTTTTGCAATTTCTATAATCTCATTTCCAAAAAAACAATTCTCGTAGGCAGCATCATACTACAGGATACCCCTTTCTAAGTATTTTTGCATTTTCTCAATCGGCTGATCGGCATTTGGTGTAAGACTGTGCCAATAAGCAACGTCCTCCATAAATTCAACCCCCTTGCCTTTTACGGTATAGGCTATGATCGCTGTAGGATTTCTCATCTGTTTTGCCCTATGAAATGCCACTAAAAGTTCTCTGATATCATGACCGTCAATTTCTATCACTGACCAGCCAAATGATTTCCATTTATCTGCCAATGGTTCGATTGTCATAACATCATTGACCCAACCGTTGATCTGCAGTCCATTGCAATCTACAATAGCTGTCAGATTACTCAGTCTGTGATAAGATGCTGCCATAGCTGCTTCCCATACCAGACCTTCCTGCAATTCTCCGTCTCCCAGTACCACATAGGTATCATATGTATCTTTTTTACGCTTTGCATTCAGTGCCATACCAATTCCAGTAGAAAGTCCATTGCCAAGAGAACCTGACACCATATCAATTCCAGGAGTCCGCATATCCGGATAGCTTGTACATAAAGAGCCGAACTGTCGGAATGTCTCTAACTCTTTCTTATCAAAATAACCCAGATCAGCAAGAATCGTATACAATGTCGGACTTCCATGTCCTTTGGATAATACAAAGCGGTCGCGATGTGGATCCGTTGGGTTCTTCGGGTCTATGTTGAGAATATGATAATATAACGTTGTAAGTATTTCTACTTCTGAAAGCGAACCACCCGGATGTCCCATTTTTGCCATACAAAGCATCTTCACAACTTCTTTTCTTATTTTTGCCGCTTTACTCTCCAGGCGCATAATGTCGTCGTTTGTAAAATAGTTCATCGTTCCTCTCCCTAATCATTCCAATTATAACTATCTACATCAAATCCCTGTAACAGCATAGGATTACCATCCGTATCTTCTACATGCAAACAAGCCTGCACCTTATGGATTGCCTGTTTCAATTTTTCCGTGTTCTCTGCGTATACATAAATTCTGGCTAAAAGATTGTACCAGAGAACCCATTGTTTCTTCTGGTACCACTTCACCATCCTGATAAAATTGTACCACATGGATTACTTCCGGCATTTCCCGGATCGTATCCAGACAGGAACATGACGCTATCTTACCTGATTTCAACAATGGAATTAAAATACAATATTTGTTTTTTAAAATATGGATTATCATATTTTGTGTTGTCCCAACCCTGGAATTTTCCCGTAAGTGCCATCTGAATATACATATCCAGGGTATTGATCTCATTTTCTTTTGAAACGATCACATATTCATTTGCACCGCACAGACGATATCCCATTTCAAAAACAATGAACTCGTCTCCTTTTACAAAAGCCTGAATGAACATTGTTCCATTCTGCATCTGCAAAGATCTTGCAAATTCTTTTTACATTTTCATGCAGATTTTTCATGTAGGAATCAAATGTCTGGACGGGAACAGCAATGCATTTGGCTGTGGTGCTTTCCCCTCCTGTTGCGTATTCACATCACGATCTGTCATTGCAGATAATGTCACATTACCATCCTGTATTGTATAATACATACAAATATCATCATAACCCTGAATATATTTTTTCTACAACAACCTCTCCTGTTTTAGAATATTGCAATGCATGTTCAAATGCTTCTCTCAGTTCTTCTACGTCATTACATATGGAAATACCTCTGCTTGCATAGCCGTCTGTCGGTTTGATGATAACAGGATATTCCCGGATTTTATCCAGATCTTCTTTGTTTTGTGCCAAATATTCCTCTGCAACCGAAATACCACATTTTCTGCATTGTTCTTTAAATCTCTTTTTATTCATTGACACTGCAAACTGCTCCGGTGTCGCATAAAACGGCATTTTCATGCGTGCACAAAGTTCCTGTACAAATCTTATATTAACCTCGCTGCAACCTGTAAAAATACCATCAATCTGTTTTGAGATAACCAGTTGCTCTAATGCATCTAAGTCAGATGTACTAATTGTATATGATTCATCTGCTATTTCCTTAGACACACCACCATCTAAATAATCCGTAACAATGACATAAGCCCCCAACTCCTTTGCATGAGATACAACATCGTATGTAGAGACAGTACCGCCTAATACTAATAATCTTTTTCCTTCCAATTCCAACATGTTATATTCCTTCCACATTTTTTTCGGCATTTCATCAATCACTTCATCCAGCAAATAACGCGGTCTTCCTTTAGAAAGCTCATAATTTCCGCCAAAGATATTCGCCCAGGATGCAATTTCCTATCAACAATATTCCCGTCATAAGCAACATAAATGATAGGATCAACCCTAATGCCTGACCTCTGATCGCTAAAATAATACTTAATACCCCACCTGCAATGACAAATATAACTGCCAGTGCTAATAGCTTTTCTCAACAGTATAATGGAATTACTAACGATCAATTCCATTGCAATACCAATCTTTCGTAAAAAACCAAAACCTGATTTTCCAACTTCTCTTTTCTTACGCACATAGGGAATTTCTTTCTGCTCATATCCCATCCAGTATCTAATGAGCAGACCGCCCGTATATTGCACATCAATCTTTAAATACTCACTTACAACGGAACGATCCATAAGAAAGAAATCCGAACCGCCTTCTGGATAATTAGGATTTAAATGTTTCTTTATAAAGTTATGGAACGCGGATGCACATGTTGCATATATGCCTTTTTCATCTCTCCCTGAGCGAACTCCTGCAACAATTTTTATATCCTTTTTCCCACTCTTTTCAGCATATCTGCAAAAAGTTCAAACGGTTCCTGCATATCTGCCGAAATCACTCCAATGACATCTCCTTTTGCTAAATCCATTCCTGCATGGATACATGCCATTTGTCCAAAATTTCTGCTCAATGATGCTATCTTTATTAAATCCGGGTACTCACTTTGATACTTCTTCATAACTTCCCATGAGTTGTCCGGTGAGCCGTCATTTACCATGATAACCTCTACCCGATAATTCTCAAACAACTCCAAATGTTCTATAATATACGGAACTGTAATAGGAAGATTCTTTTCATTCCCATAAATTGGGATTACGACTGAAAATAATGATTTCATACTTTTCCTCAATTCTAGAATTACTCAACCTCTACTGTAATATAATCATACATATTGTCCATCTTATGAAGCATTTCTTCCATAGAATCATATCTTAAAATGAGGACACCAACCGTACCATTAGAACCTGTAAATGGGATCAGTTTCTCCCCTTCCTTTACATGTATATGTTCTTCCACAATATTCTTCTTTATCTCATCCGTATATTGGATTCTTTTAAAATTGCCTTCTTTTTTTAATGTATGTAAGATATAGCAGGACCAAAATCCTTCCGGCTCTACCATTTTCAGCTCTGAACAGTCTTCACCCATAGCTGCTTTTTAACATATATTCAACAAATGGTATACCTGTTGCTTTCTCTATTACCTGTGCGATCATATTACCGCCGTTACGCGGTCCGACTTCCATGAGATAAACATTATAATCCTTATCGATACGGATATCAAAATTATATGCCTGTGTTTTCATGTCTAATAATGTGAGCAGCCTCTGAATTTCTGCATGTACTTTCTCATGCACCTCTTTTTGGCATATCATATGGAAAACTCTCTCCGATCGGAACATATGGGCTTGCTGCCTTATTACTAAAATGCTCATTTGCAAAACAACGAAAAACTAATTTTCCATCAACAGAAAATCCATCGCCTGCAATTTGATATCTGTATTTTTCAACATATTCCTCAATAATAAAACGTTTACATCTGGAATACTGAAGGGCATTTTCCACCAGCTCTTCTAACTGACCTGCATCATCCATCCGTGCTACGCCCTTGCTGCCCGCTGAATCCACCGGTTTTACCATAACCGGAAATTTGAAATTCTCTAAGTCCTTCTTTGCTTCCTCAACAGAACTGTATCCTCTGGCACGAGGAGTACAAAAACCATTTTCCTCTAAAAATGCTCTGAATTTATCCTTGTTCGTCAAAATGTCTACTGACTTATAAGGACTGGTCGGAAATCCCATTGCCTCTGAAACATATGCTGCTGTTGCTGCCGCAACATCTGTAGCATACGCAAGAATTCCATCAATCTGAAGTTCTTTTGCCAATGCAAGAACTGCCTCTTTATCTGTTGTACTAACATTGTGATACTCATCTGCAAACTTATGCCCCGGATTATCCGGAAGATAATCACAGGTAATTCGTATAATATCCCATCTTTTTTTTGCTGTTAAAATAGACGGAATCTGTGTGTTAGCTCCACCAAGCAAAAAGTATCTTTTTCATCTTCTTTTCTCTCTCCAATCCTATTTCATTACGATATCACAAATCCGATCTACTTCTTCCTCTGATAAGCCTGCATATAATGGAAGTGTCAAAATCTCATCTGCAATTTTACCAGCAATCGGTGTATCCTGAACCACAAACTTCTCTTTTTATAATTGTAAAATCTGATGTTAACGGATAAAAATATTTCCTTGGTACAATTCCATTCTGTATCAATTCATTTGCCATCTGATCTCTTGATTTTCCGAAAATCTCTTCGTTAAAACGAACCGGAAAATATGCATAATTATAGGAAACATTTTCCTTTTGCGGACATATGTAGATTCCTTCCACTCCTGTTAAACGTTCTATATAACGTTCATACGCCATTTTACGCTTATTGATTTCCTCTAACACATGTCGTAAATTACACAGTCCCCATTGCCGCATGAAACTCTGTCATTTTTGCATTTGTGCCAAGCATCTCAGCATCCTCTTTTCCATACATACCAAACTGGCGGATTGCCGCAAACTCTTTACACAATGCGTCATCCGCAAATGTAAGTCCTCCCCCTTCTACCGTGTTAAATACTTTTGTTGCATGAAAACTGAACATAGAAACATCACCCAGATTTGCAACATTTTTTCCATCGATTGTTTCACCAAATGCATGTGCTGCATCATAGATCACCTTCAAATGATGTTTTTCAGCAATCTCTTCGATCTTTTTGTAGTCGCAAATATTTCCATAAACATGAACCGGTACAATTGCTTCTGTTTTTTCTGTGATCAAATCTTCGATCTTATCTACATCCATTGTGTAATCTGTTTCATTGATATCACAAAATACAGGTGTTAATCCCACATCTGCAATTGCCTGTGTTGTAGACGCAAAAAGTAAAAGGAGTAGTGATTACTTCTCCTTTTACTTTTAAAACTCTTAATGCCAATTCCAATGCCATATGACCATTAGAGAACAATTCCACATTCGGAGTATCCAAAAAACTTTCGAGGTCTTTTTCTAACTGCTGATGTTTTGGTCCCGTATGTGTCAGCCATCTGCTCTCCCATATATCAGAAATCTCTTCTACATATTCTTCAAATGGAGGTAATGACGCACGCACCACATTAATCACTTTATTCATAATACTTTCGCTCCTAATTTTATATCCAACAAATAAATCCTTACATATTCTTTTATTATAGACAATGCATCTTTATTCGTCAAGATTTTTCCAAGTTTAGCATCTATGCCCTATTTCTGACGATTTCCATTCTTTTTCGCAAACACGAATCCCACGATTGTCGTCAACAAGAAGTAAAGTATACTGGATATGCAGGCAGCAATCGAAAATCCTAATAATCCCTTTTGTGCCGTCAATACAATCGCTGATCCCACAAATATAACTGCATATACAACCTGTATCACAAACTGCCATCTGATCTCACACATTGTCAGGATAATGACCAGTAATACATTTGTCAGGAAATAAAATATCTGAGCTACATTTACAAGAACATTTAGATCAACAACTGCCTCATATAAATTCGGATATAAAATTTTAATATAGATCGGGGGTCACTATACTGCATGCTACCAGCGCAAGCAGTCCAAAACCCACCAGCAATCCCACACCTTTCAGATAACTCTTTGTCTTAATCTTCTGGTTTCCTTTGGTAATGTACCCGATCAGGATACTGTTGACCGGTCCACTGATAATTGCCATTGTCTTTCCCAATAGAGACAAAACATAATATTGTGAAACTGCTTCACTGTCGATCATATATGCAAGAATAAACCGATCCAGATTCAGCAGGATGTTTGTCAATAGGTAGGACGCAGATAAAACAAATGCACTTTTAAAGACCTCGCTAAAACGTTCTTCTGTTTTTTTCACTCTGATGACGCAGCACATTTCCTGTTAAGAACAAACATATAAAACAGCAATTGTTTCACCTAGAATAAATACCCAATACCATTGTTCGCTTTTCCAAAATATCAGTAATCCCAATATATATCCGATTGATAACGCAAGGTAAAATACAAACTGCCTTTTAAATTCCAGGGATAACCGGTATTCTACACATGCATACATACGATAAATGGACATCACAATGATATATACAAACATCACAATTCCGACTGCTGTTGAAATTCTGGCTGCTCCCACGATTCCTGATATCACCGCCGAGATAATTGAAAAAATCCCTAATGTTAAAATATACTCTTTTGTTTTTTAATGTTTCACGCTCCGGCATAACCAACCGTGCATTTGCCGTTCCCTGTCCAAAAGAAGGTGCTAAAATATTTAAAATCCCCAGCAAAAATAACATATTTCCAAACTCATTTTCACCCACACGATTATTAATTACCGGATATACGATCAACTGCAATACGGCATTCATCATTCCCACAGTACCTACACAGTATAGAAAAATCTGCAGCAATTTTTTTCTTTTTCATGTTTATTTCCTACTTCCGCTTATCATTCGAATATCTTCTACCATCCGTGCCTGGATCAATAAATCCTCATACATTTTCATCCGCAATGTGTCATTTCCAAATGCCTCTGCAAATTTTTCAATAGAATGTGCAAAATGTGCGTCTTCCGGCAACTCAATCTGCTGTTTTCCCTCGTTTGTCTCTAACTCTAAGATTGGTGTATATCCCGGAGGTGCCGTAAAAATACGGTTGGTAAAGGCCTTTCCCTTATTTCCCCATACTTCTAAACAACACTGGTAATAACTGTCCATACTAAAAGAACCTTGAAGTACATCACCCTCTTCATTTGAATATGTTGCACTTCCATACATGTCTACTTCATAGCCTTCTAATCCATTCAAAGTTGCCGTATCTACTTTCACCGTGCTTCCAAGCATCAGTCTCGCCAATTTGGTCACATAGCCTGCTGCATCTAAAAAGTGCTCCGCCTCCTAAAGCTTTATTATATCGGAAATCATTTGCTGCACGAAGAGGGAATCCAAAAGAAGCTTTCATCAGACGGATATCCCCTATCAAGCCCTCTTTTAACAATTTCCGGATTTCTGCAATCTGTGCATGATATTGGAACATATAATTTTCCTGTAATACAAGGTTTCTCTGCTTTTGCAATTTCTACCAGTTCACTCGTTTGTTCATAACTGATCGTAGACGGTTTTTCCACAAATACATGTTTTCCATGTTCTAATGCTGCTTTTGCATAAGGAAAATGCAACGCCGGTGGCAACGGAATATAAACAGCATCAATATTTTCATCCTCAATGATTGCCTGAAAATTCTCTGCACTCTTAATTCCAAACTCTTTTTCAAACTGCTCTAATTTCGATTTATCATACTCCTCTGCAATACAGACACATTCAAATTCCTTGTTCTCCATCAATGCCGGCAAAAATCTGCGAAATGCAATTTCTGCACAGCCCAGTATTCCTATTTTTATCATATCTTATTGTTCCTTTCTCTATTTCCTATACTGTATATTTTCCATCCACATAACTATATATCCAGCAACGACAACAGGTTCCGCAACTGTATATTCAGACAGTTATTAATCTGCACCATCCGATTTAAGGTTGCGTAATCAACCCAGAAGTATCCCTCCGGCAATACACCGGTTTCTTCTTTTTTCAACTTCAATGATGACATTCTGATTCTGCTCATGATAGAATCGTCCGCCCTCTTCTGATAATAAAACATTCTTTTTTAATACCTTGCTGCTCTTCTAACTTTGTAAAAAAAAGAACTCTTCTAGTTCATTCTTTCGATTACTCTTGTTAGATGGCTCCATCTGCACGGTTGGTCCTAATTCTATAAAATCATGACAGCCCACTTCCGGTTTTGCATGTACTAAGAACTTTCTTACCCCATTCTCTACACAGGTAAACAATCCAAAGACAGCAATTCCAATAGCTTCAAACAATGGCTGTGTCCACTGTTTTACTTCCCGGCCTTCCATTTCAATATCACAGTAAACCACTTTAAAATCATAATCATGCTTACAGTGAATCTCATTCTCTGTAAATTCCCAGTCTTTTAACTCATGCAAGGGTACCAGTCTCGTTTCTCCCTCTGCAAACATTTTATAATTGTTGATATAACGATATAAGATTGGAATCAAATTTTCTCTTGACGGCTCAAACATGGAACAATATAATGCCTCATCTTTAAAGCTGGAGCGGATCTCTGCTTTTTCTGAAGCTGTCAGCTGCTCTGTGGAATATGGAATACAGGAAAGTACGGTCCGTGTGTCCATATTGACAAGATTATCGATTTTCATCAATTCTTTGATCTGCCCTAATGTCATCCATTTATGACTTGGCAGTACTTCAACCTCTACATCTTCTCCCAATTCTACTAAAATATTTCGATTCCGCTTTTTATAAAATCTGGATGACTGTTCCGATTGTATCTGATCTACTACAATATGATACTGTTCTGCATTCATAAAATAGTCTAAATATGGTGGCTTGGCTCCTCCGTGTTTTTGTGTAAAATTGCTCTTTGTCGCCTGAATAGTAGGGGATATCTGTATTTTATTGATATTTCCCGGTTCTATTTTTTGCCTGCATAAGAAAATGAAGAACCCCGTCTATTTTTTTACACAAAATACCCAAATAACCAATCTCATTCTGGATAATGATCGGCTGTTCTATTATGACTTTTCCTTCTTCGATTCTTTGATATCCACAAACGGAAAAAAAGCTGTGATTCCTGTTACAGATACAGCCTTCCGCCTCATTGTAGTACCAAAAACCATCCTTTTCAAAATCAGTCTTATCAATACGAACCTTTACGGTTGCATTTCTCTGTTCTACCCACTCTAATATTTCTTTTGTGGGATTAACTGAACTGTCTGATGCCGCCCATGATCTTACGATATCTACAACTGTATTCATTTATTTTTCCTCCGGTACTCTTAACAGATACTGTCCGTACTCTGTCTTACGAAGCGGTTCTGCAAGGCGATATAACTGCTGCTTATTGATATAACCTCTGCGGTATGCAATCTCTTCAATACTGGATACATAGTATCCCTGACGTTTCTGCATAATTGCCACAAAATCCGTAGCTTCTTTCATTCCGTCATATGTACCGGTATCTAACCATGCCACGCCTCGACCAAGCTCCCTTACCTTGAGTTCGCCACGTCTTAAATACTCATTATTAACGGCTGTGATCTCAAGTTCCCCTCTTGCCGACGGCTTCACATTTTTAGCGATCTCTATTACCTTATTATCGTAGAAATACAACCCCGGAACTGCAAAATTAGACTTTGGATTTTCCGGCTTTTCCTCGATGGAAAGAACCTTTCCATCCTTGTCAAATTCAACGATCCCGAACTGTTTTGGGTTCTTTACCGGATAACCAAAGACAACTGCTCCACTCTCTAAATTTGCAGCTTCCTTCAGCACACTGGAAAAGTTTCTCGCATGGAAAATATTATCTCCTAAGATCAATGCCACATTATCTTTCCCTACAAAACGTTCCCCAATGATAAATGCCTCCGCTAATCCATTTGGTGCATCCTGCACGGCATAGGTCAATTGAATACCATAATCGCTTCCATCACCTAACAACTTCTGAAAATTCGGAAGATCATGTACCGTTGATATGATCAAAATATCCCGGATGCCTGCTAACATCAACGTTGATAACGGATAATATATCATTGGTTTGTCATAAATCGGCAGTAATTGCTTAGATACTACTTTTGTAATCGGATACAGTCTTGTACCGGAACCTCCTGCTAATATAATTCCCTTCATATAGATTTCCTCCTGTGTTTTTCGCTCTATTCTACTAAAATATTCTATCTGTTTCCATACATTTTTTCATAATATTGCTGATACTCTCCGCTAATGATATTTTCCCACCACTCACGGTTATTTAAATACCAGTCAATTGTCTTTTTTTGAATGCCATCCTCAAACTTTGTCTGCGGAAGCCATCCTAAATCATGATGGATCTTTGTCGGGTCAATCGCATATCTCATATCATGTCCTGCCCGGTCCGTAACAAACGTGATCAGATCCTCGGATTTTCCTAAATGCTTGACGATCAGTTTGACAATGTCAATATTTCGCATTTCATTATGTCCGCCAACGTTATAGACCTCGCCTTCTTTTCCATTGCGGATGATCAGATCGATCGCAGCACAGTGGTCTTCAACATAGAGCCAGTCTCTGACATTGATTCCTTCCCCATAGACCGGAAGTGGCTTATCATTTAACGCATTCGCGATCATCAGCGGTATGAGTTTTTCCGGAAAATGATATGGTCCATAGTTATTTGAACATCTTGAAATACTGATTGGCAGCTTATAGGTTCTGCCATATGCCTGTACCAGCAGATCTGCGCTTGCCTTTGATGCAGAATACGGACTGGAAGTATGAATCGGTGTCTCCTCGGTAAAAAACAGATCCGGTCTGTCTAATGGCAGATCACCATACACTTCATCCGTGGATACCTGGTGATATCTTTTGATCCCATATTTACGGCAGGCATCTAATAAGACCTGTGTACCTAAAATATTGGTCTTTAAAAAGATTTCCGGATTCTCAATGGAGCGGTCCACATGACTCTCTGCCGCAAAATTCACAACAATGTCCGGATGTTCTCTTTCAAATAATCCGTAGGTTCCTTCTCGGTCTGTAATATCCAACTTTTCAAACTGAAATTTCGGATTGTCCATAACGGAAGCTAAGGTCTCCATATTTCCTGCATAAGTCAGACAATCTACGCAGATAATCTCATCCTCCGGATGTCTGTCTAACATATAGTGGACAAAATTGCCTCCGATAAACCCTGCTCCTCCTGTAACTATAATTTTCATCGTACTTTTTTCCTCACTTTTTTTCTTTTATATTTTCGAACTTGTTTCCTTTTGTATTTTCGGATTTTTTTTCCCAAAAAAAATCAATACAACCAGTGCCAATCCTGAAATCATCATTCCATACTTTAATCCCGGGATCGTATAAGATAATACAATCTTATTATACCCTACTTCCAATGGTACCGCCATATACATTCCATTCGCTTTGACAATATTGACTTTTTTTTTTCCATTCACGGTAGCACTCCAACCTTTATGATAAGGAATTGCTATACATGCCATACTCTTATCTTTTTACTTTAATTTCACCGGTAACCTGATTTCCACGGATTTGAACCTTTTCAGCAGCATATTTCTTTCTTTCTGAATAATATTTTTTTCCACATTGTCCATAGAATGTGTCACTACTTCTATTTCAGAAAACTGATACTCCCCCAAAGCCTCTAATGTCAGATAAAACTTCTTTTGGGACTTATCATAATAGCCCATGTTAATTTCTATATCCCTGGCTCCGGTATCATACTGGCTGTTCGCCCCCCAGATCATACTTTTCTTTTACATTACTTCCATACTTTACCACCCTCAGTATGGCCGTTGGATTTGCTCTTCCATAATTCCTATACCGTTCATCAAATACACGTTCATCATACCGGCTGCTCTGATCTCCCAGCAATACATCTTTATAAACACCAGGATTCTTTGGAATATATCGGATTCCCTTCACACACAGATACAATTCGGAATTTTTTTATATTTTTCCGGAATTTCAAATGTCAGTGTTGTAGATGACTGTTTGTTTTCTATTCCTTTGGTCGTTAACTCTACTAATCCTGTATCACCTGTTTGCTCCTGAATTTGTCTTTTTATTTCCTTCGTATCCAAAATGACTGTGTCATCAAATTCAGGTGTAACTGTGGCTAAATCACTACTTTTCTTTTTATCTATGACCAATCCCTGTAACATCGCTTCTTCTTTTTCATACGATGCCATCTTTTTGTAATCGGTCTCCGGAATAATTTTTGCATAGGAATAAATCAATGGGAGCTCGTATTTATTTCTCAATAATTGTACTTTTTATTCTCCTCTCCTCCCTGTATCACGGTTTCCTCTTTTATTACTTCGTAACCCCATGGTTCTTTCTCTTCGCCATCTGCATATTTGGCAATATATTTTACGCCTCCTAACATATAAAGCGTTGTTCGGCTGTCAAAATCCATGATATTAAAAGGTGCATATCCTTTATTTATCTGCCACTCCTGTACCGCATCCATGATGCTTCCATAAGTATAGCTGAAATATCCGTCAAATGTATAGCTTCCTGTACGAAGACCTGCATTTGCTTCTTCCATTTTATTTTCATAGTTTTCTGCCATGATCTTCGTTCTATATACATGATCATCGTCTATATTTTTAAGCATCGCAGAAGACTGTATCGAAATTTTTTTCATCAATATCACTACTATTTCGAAACAGTTTCATCATCCCACTTTCCATGGGACTGTAAGAATGATATGTCAATGCAGCAAGTTCTATACAGACCATGGAGCATATCATCCCTTTCTTTTTAGAGAATACTTCATGATTCCCTTAGAAAGGATCAGCATAAGATAGAATACGATAAAAACAATTGAAATATAGATATCGCTTTTTCTGCCAGACACTAATCAGCAGATAAAGCGTTACATACGTCAATGTTCCCCATGCTAATGCCCTTTTTTTCTGTATTGGTAATAAAAAAGCACCGGGTAACATAGTAGCAGTTACCACTGCTAAATAAAAAGTTAATAATAAAGAACCAGCGATGATTGATTCCGGAGAACCCATTAAATACATAAGTTGCAATCGGAAATATCATTGCAAACATTAACAGGATTCCCTCTATTTGTAATCGTTTTTTACGCCAACATACCCTTTTCTTAAATATAATGCCAATAAGGCAATCAAAGCAATACCCGGCATTCCTAAATATCCGTGCATTCCAATTTCTTTAGGTTCAATGAATCCCTGTATCAGTTTCAGATAATATCTTCCTTCGTACAGAATTCCAATCCCAAGTTCACTATTTCCAACACTCCGTCCGCTTGTTAATGCCATGTATAACTTCGGTAATAAGCTAACTGCAGCAAGCAGTACTGATATCACATAACTAAGGATCGGTTTCCAAAGATAACGTAAAAAACCTCCCAGACTTTTTCTTTTTTACATCCCCAATATTTTACACTTAAATACACTGCAAGTACAATAGATACCGTATAGAGATTTAAAAAGTTTGTCAATGCTAAATAGAATACAGTTCCCATAAACATCCCATACTTTTTCTTTGCATAAATACGGTCTACTCCCCCATAGTGTTAATGGCAACAGGAAAAACAATTCTAAAAAAGTATGCTGCATCAGACAATAATTAAGCAGATAACCATTGAATGTATACATCAATGCCCCTATCAGTGTTGTCCATTTCTGACAGTGTAAATGTTCACAATAAAGCGCAAAAGTCAATCCTATCAGATACATGCAAATTATATCGTATACAATAACTCCCATAGAAATATTGTGATAAAATATCATACTGCAAAGAATGTAGATGGGACGAAAATACAATACTTCCATTACATTCATTCCCAGTCCTATAGACATATCCCACATTGGAATCTCAAAATTTCCCTGCAAAATTCCTGCAAGAAGCTGTCTGTAATATTTCCCATTATATTGCATAAATGCAGCTACCTGTGACATTCCGTCCGTTCCGCCAATCAGTGTTTTTCCATAATAAGAAAAAATACCAAATACAAAAAATGCCAAAATACTAAAGCTCATTGTATACATAGCAATTAACCAACGTCTGTCACTCATATCATACGGCACTCTATATTGTATCTTTTTCCATAACATTGTACATCTATCTCGCATCTTTTTTCCTCTTCTTTTGATATATCTGAACTATACCGAATACTCCCAAACTCAAAATTGTTATACCGCTTACCATCGCCCCTTCTTTCAGTCCCGGAATGGTATAATGTAATATGATTCCATTCCCACCTGCTTTCAAGGGGATTGCCATATACATGCCATTTGCTTTAACAATTTTTGTCTCTTTTCCATTTACCCATGCTTTCCATCCCTTCTGATACGGGATTGCAATGCAGAGCATCCGATCTGTTCCGGTTACAACAGTCCCCTGCACATAGTTGCCATTTATCTGTGTATCCGTTGACCTGCACTCCTGCAGCTTCACATAATTTTCCCCATATGAATCCATCGGTTGTACGATTACTTTTAAATCCGAAAACCGGTACTCTCCACGTCCTTCTAATTGCAATGTAAAAGTTTGTGCAGTTGTCCCATGATACCCCATATTAGAAACAATATCCCTCTCACCGGTATCATACTGACTTCCTTTTCCCCACACTAAGACAGATTTTTTATTTTTTCCAAATGTTGTAGTAATCTTTGATTTCAGATCACTGTTTTCTGCATCTTTTCTGGATTTATAACGGAACGTATTTTCCTTGTATTTTGTCGGATTCTCCCCTAACAGATATTCTTTATATTTTATACTGCTTTCCGGATAATATCTTACTCCCTCTAAATACAGATAACTTTCACTTCCCACATAAGTTTCCGGAAGTTCAATGGTCAGAATTACCTTAGAAGACTTACAGATCAGTCCGTCATCTGTGATCTCAATTGGAGATTCGGAACGTTCTTCTTCCACCATGCGCTGCTCTAACTGTTCCTTGATCTGTTGTAAAATCTCCTCTTTATCTAATACAACTCTGCTATCTAATTTCACTTCTGCAGGTTGTATATCTGTATCACCGATATCACTCTGATCTTCAAGTACAATCCCCTGCATCATTGCCTGTTCTTTCTCATAAGGTTTCAACAGATCATATTCATCTTCTAACACATATCCCGAATAAGCATACATAAGAGGAAGTGCATTGATATTACGATATAATTGCACCGTACGGTTCTTACCTTCCACTTCCATATCCTGCTCACAAACCAACTCATATCCCCAAGGTATATTTTCCTTTGCCTCGGCTTCCCTGATCATATATCTTACTCCACCAAGCGTATATAAGGCAGTCCTGTTATCCAGATCAAAAATATTAAATGGCGCCCCTGTCTGGCTGACTCCCCAATCACTCATGGTACTGATAATATCATCATACATAAAACTATAGTAACCATCCAGAGCACTATAACCGCTCCGCATGCCAAGGTTTGAATCCCTGTCTTTTGTCGATTTTTGCCGGATGTCTTCTACACGGCACACTTCTCCATCCGAAACATTTTGCAGAATGGATAACTGTTTTACCGATATTTTTTCTTCTAAATATTTTGTGTTTTCAAATTTTTCAATTACATTTTCCTGCGATGGTTCATAAATAATGTACGAAAAAACGGCTATTTCCACACAGATCATTGCTAAGACCCATTGCATTTTTACACGTTTTCCAAACAATATAAAAATTATATACAACAGTAAAAATTCCATCGCATAGTCTACATTTTTATCACTCCATACAGAAATCACTGCATAAAAAGCAAGGTATATAAGAGTATACTGATACACAGCTTTTTCTTTTCCCGTTCTTCTAATTCAAATAATTTTGGAAGCATTACTGCTAATACTATACATAAATAAAATGCGATAATAAATAAAAAGCGGTGATTAAATCCTATTCCTCCATTAAACAAGTAAGATCCTATTGGGAAAATTGCAATCAAAAGTGCTGCAACTCCGCATACACAGAGTTCTTTTTTTTTCTAACAGACTCTTGTTTCCCTTGATCACAAGACAGACTACCGCTAAAATTGCAATGGTTGTAACTCCGATATAACCATGGATTCCTATTTCATCCACTCCTACCAGACCATGAAATAAACTTCTATAATATGAGACATCGTAAAAAGCCATTGAAAGTTGATACTGGCATTTCCGATCCTTCCTCCACTTACCACCTTGTACATAGTAGAATTAAAAAAACCGCCATTACAAGCATTTCCAGAATATAGATTAAAAACCGGTTTCCAAATATAACTGAAAAAATCCGCTACTCCTTTTTTCCGATCCGAAAAAATGTACGCCATGCAAAAAACAAAAGATCAATACGATTCCTATTGTATATATATTCAGTGGTCCCAAAGTAATATTATATAATACTGCAAGCACAAAAATACCATATCTGTTTTTTTTTTTTCGTCACATTATATACTCCTAACAGGATCATTGAAGTACAATAAATAAACGCAAAAAAGAATTCTGCGCCATACAGTAATTAAGTATATATCCATTAAAAATGTATGCCAATGCCGCTGCTAGTGCTGCATACCGGTTACATCCTAAGTTATAACAAAGTGCAATGAACATGATCCCTGCTAAGTAAAGACAAAGCATATCAAAAATGGCAATTCCTACCGCAATATCATGAACAAATAATACACTGCAAAGAATATAGACCGGATCAAATGAAATCACCTGTAAGATGTTCATTCCAAACCGATTGACATATCCCACATCGGAATCTGCAGATTTCCCTGCAAAATATTCTTTTTAATAATGCTCTATAATACTGTCCCGTATACTGCATCGTCGGTGCTACCTGGGATAGTCCATCTGCACCTCCGACAAAAGATTTTCCATAATATAAAAACCTTCCAAAAACGAGCATGACCATAATCCCAAAACATATGGTATACATGGCAAAAAGCCAGCGCTTTTTATCTATATGATCTATGTGGCACTTATCATAACTGCCAGTCCATTTCATGTTCGTCTTCCTCCATATAATTGCCGTTATTTTCTAATATACACTATTCATATTGCAAATGCCAATATCACGCTTTTCGCACCTTTGCCACACATACTTCCCCGAACAGAAGGATCACACACAGGATCGAGATCACTCCTCCTGTTTTCTGCCCCGGCAGCCGGTATTCTAACTGTATCCGGTTACTTCCCTTTTGAATCGGGAGTGCCATATACATCCCGTTTGCCTGCATGATCTCTGTTTTCTTTCCATTCACTTTTGCACTCCAGCCACGATGATACGGTACGGCAACACAAAAGAACTTCTTCTTTGGATGCCTGCACCTTTGCAGTGATCTGATTGCCCTGTATTTTTACATGATCCGGTGCATCCGATTTTAACTGCTGATAGTATTCTGCATAATGTTCCATTGGCTGGAGCAGGACGTATATATCTGAAAAATCATACTCGCCCATTCCCTTACAGGTAATGGTGATCTCCTTTCGCCCTTTCGCACTGTAACCGAGATGGAATAGCACATCCCGTTTTCCTGTATCATACTGACTGTCTTTTTCCCCAGATCACGGCTGTCTTTTTTGTACTCCGTCTGCTTTTACGGTAATCTTCGCACGTTTATTCTCCGTGGATTCCGCACGTTTTTTCTTTAAAAAACGTTTTTTTCCATAGACATTGTTTTTATTTTGAAGATAATATTTCTGATAATCCCTGCTGTTTTTCGGTGTATAGCATAAATCTTCAAATCCGATATAAAGTTCGCCGCCCTCATAGTCGTCCGGCAGGTCTAATGTAAAGGTTACAGAAGAAGTTTTACATATAATGCCGTCTTTTGTTAATTCAAAAGGCATAATTACTGACTTGCTGCCCTTCTCTTTAGCCAGTTCTTTTTTCTTATTTTTATAATATTTTTGCAGCCGGATCCGGATTTCCTTTTGGCTGAGTAATACTTCGGCATCCTTTTGCAAGTTTGTTTCCTGAATGCCTGATACTTTTTTTGCATCCGCCTGATCCAGTATGACTCCCTGCATCATCGCCTGTTCTTTTTCATTCGGCGTGAACTTCTGGTAATTTTCTTTTGTAATATAGGAGGTGTAGGTATACATCAATGGTAGTGTATACTGATTTTTATACAGACATAACGTCCGCTTTTTTCCATCCTCTTTGACTTTCTTCTTTTTGATAAGCTGATAGCCGTATGGTTTTGCCGTCTCTTCGTCCTGATAGCCGGACAGATATTTGACGCCACCTAATGTATACAGTGCCGTTCTCTCATCTAAAAATCATAGATGTTAAACGGATTTCCCATCTGACTGATGCCTAAATCATTGACAGTTTCTATGATATCAGCATATGTATAGCTGTAATAGCCATCTAACGCATAATAATCATTGCGTGTTCCAAAATTGGCTTCCCGGTTGTTCGTCCTTTCATTTGCCGCAAGATTTTCTACACGGTATACGGAAGAATCTTGATCGCTGAAAAAGCAGCGGATGCGCGGATCTCCACTTTTTCATTTACGGTTTTTGCATCTTCAAATTTGGCAATATAGTTTTTCTGTGTTGGCTCATAGATTAAATATGCCATGCAGAGGATCTCAAGACATACCGGAATAAGCCAGAGAGGATTTCTGTATGCTTTATCTGCGATCCGCTTTCGTTTTTCGTTCCGAGCAGCCAGAGTCCGATATACACAGCAAAAAATATCGCTGTATACGGCATGGATATGCCTTTCCAGATATATGCTGCAACCATCAGACACAGATATATCATGGTAAGAGCTAATCGTTTTTTTTTCTTCTTTTCCGTAACTGCTACTAAAAATTCCGGCAGAACCACTGCCAGTACGATGGAAAAATAACAGGTCACCATAAAAAGGAAACGGTGATTATATCCCATAAATCCTGTGGTCAGGTAACCTCCTAACGGAATCAGTGTCAAAATTAATAAGATCACTCCCCAGATCCGCAGTTCTTTGTATTTTTTTCCTTTTCCCGCAAAGATCAAATATAAGACTGCCAGTAATGCCAGGATCGATACTCCCACAAAGCCATGGATCCCAATCTCATTATTTCCGGTAATCCCTGTGAGCAGATCTGCGTAATAACGCTTTTCGTAATACCACAGACTTCCAAGGTCTGCACTTCCAACCCTTCCGCTGGTCATTGACAGATAAATCTTTGGGATCAGTAAAACCGCCGCAAGTGCAAGTCCTTTGATATAGGCAAGGATCGGACGTATCAGTGATGCACAGAATCCTTTAAAACTTCTGTTTTCTTCTCTGCAAACATAACGCACACACAGATAGCCTGCTAAGATCAGTGTCATGGTATACAGATTTAACAGCAGTGAAATTCCCAGATATGCAATACAGGCAATATATATCCCGCTCTTTTTTTCTTTCTGTAATTTTTCTGTTCCTAATAAAAGCAGCGGCAACAGGATGTACAATTCAATAAATACATTCTGTGCAATACAGTAATTCAGGATATAGCCGTTACACAGATAGGTAAATACTGCGATCAGTGCTGCCTGATCACTGCATTTGATATAACGGCAGTAACTCAAAAAAGCAAGCCCTGCCAGATAGAGACTGACTATCGTAAAGACTGCCACGCCTGCACGGACATTTTCTGCAAACAGCAATCCACATAATATCTGTAGCGGGTTAAAGATCAGAACATGCAGCACATCCATGCCCATGCCTACGGATAAGTCCCACATCGGAACAGAAAAATCTCCATGGAGCCAGTTTGTAAACAGCTCCCTGTAAAAAAAATAACCATTATAGTGCATGGATGCACCCACCTGGGATAGTCCGTCTGCTCCTCCGATGAAGGATTTTCCATAGTATAAAAATCTTCCAAACACCAGAAGCATCATAACTGTAAATAACACAGTATATGCAATGAACAGCCTCCCACTCCGTTTTGGGCGTTCTTTTTTTTCTAACATAGTTTCCTCTTCCATAGTCTCCACGATCGTTCCGTCTCCTCTATATTACTGCGGCTCTATCGTAACTGCCGTCAGTCGCAGACTGTCATCTGCCCCTGTTATGGATGTTCTGAATTCCAAAAGCGGATCCGTATCATCCTCTGTAATCTCTACTTCTAAGACCACTTTTCCTTTCTTTCCATCAAAACTGCTGTCTGAAATACTTCCTGCCACCAGCACTTCGGTTGCATATGCAATATCCACACTTCCAAGATCTCCCTGCACTCCTCCATCCCGTTCAAATTCAAACGTTACCTGATAGAAACCTGCCGGTGCTGAAATATATGGTCCAAAGAGCTTGATTCCTTCCTCTTTTCCTAAAAGAATTCCTTCCTCATCCTGTTTTGCATCTCCCAATACAGATAAGCCTTTGACCGGTACAAGATTGCGATTTGAGGTCTGTTTCAGCCAGAGCCTTGCCTGTCCTGTTTCCTGCTGTGCAGACATCTTAAACATCAGCTTATTTCCCTTTAAGCCCTCTAAACCATAGATTGAAATCTTCTTTTGTATCTCAAAGGTTCCATCTTCTTTGACAACATCTCCTGCAATCATCTCAGGACTTTCCACACGATTCAGACTGCTATACAGTACTCCGACACTTTCCTGCCCGGTACTGCAGTGATTTCCCGTAACTGTCAATTCATAGGTTCCAAATGGAATATAGATTTGTTTTGCAGTATCTATTACTCCATCATTGTCCAGGCAGTAATAGTCTACAGACAATCCCTTATCACCGGAATACATACGGATTCCCTGTGCTGCAATCTCATCACGCAACTCTTTTTTTGCAAACAGTGTATAATGTTCTGTCTTGCCAATTACAAGATACTGCTCCAATAAATCAAATATCAGACTGCCGCCACTCCGGTTCTCCATCAACAGAAGTTTTCCATTCTGTTGTCCTTCAACTGCCTTTTGTGCTTCACAGTAAAACACACTGTTAGCTTTCATTGCCTTTTGCATATCACTATAATCTGCAAACCATCTTAAGGAATCATATTCCGAAACCATTGGAATGTCTGCATTGCTCTCGATTTTATTTGCAATCCTGCTTAACTGCTCTGTCTCCGTCTGATAGATTGCTCCCACATGATCAGTCAGGGAAGTCTTTTTTTTTATACATGATATCTGCCAACTCTACCGGGACACTACTGTTTGCAAAGAATCTGATCTGCAAATTCTGTGCATTACTCATCGGTATAGAGAAACGAACTTTGCCGACACCGTCTTTCACATCTGCCGCCTGCAATTTCCCGCTGACATAGCTTTCTCCGGTAATGGCATCTGCAATATCTACGGTTGCCAGCTTCTCTCCATTGTTTTCGTCTGATTCCACATGGAAAGTAAATGTAAAATCATATTCTCCGCTGCTAAACGTTTCTCCCTTTGTTGTTGCAAAGCAACCAACTGCACCATTGGAACTCATGGTATCGGTCTGATTGCGATTTGACGATGCATCATAGAGCGTTTCAAGGTCTACATGATATTCTTTCTTATGGTTCTTCTCCACCTGTTCTAAAATCTTATTCTGTAACTTTTCTCCCTTGACCCAGAGATATTCCTCGCTGTCAAGCTCAATACAAAGATAATTCTCAAGCACCTCTGTATTTGTAATTTCGCGTCGATTGGTAAACAGGATTGCTTCTTTTTCATCCTCAGATGGATAACGTGGTATTACCTTATAATCTGCAAAATAATACTGTAACAGATAATACACCTGATGATCCTCCGCTCCACTTAAATCCAGCCCATAGAGTTTGTCCGTCAGTTGTTCTTTTCCGAGTTCTCCGCTTCCTAATACCTGATAAACAGTATCTATTTTTTTCTCATTTTCTTTCTGTGTTAAAATATCCCAGTTATAGGCATTGTAGCAGTATTTGTAGCCTGCTGTGACAAGCAGCACCAACATAATGACATGGAACTTTTTCCTTTTTTTCCTGCCCAGAAGAAAATCAATAGCATTACGACAAAGACTAAGGTTGCCGGCAGATAGGTATGTGCTGTTGCCACGTTCCGGTCTGTTAAGGCAAAGCAGATAAATTCCTCTCCTGCCTGTTTGTTCCCATAACAATAAGGGAGTATGAAGGCAAGCCATATTCCCTGAAACAATACTATATATTTGATGGATTTATAAAAACAATTTAAAAAATACATCTTTCTGCTTTTCCATGGTTACAAAGACAAGCATTAATAATGGCTGAAGATATGGCATCATATAGCGAAGATAGGTAAATGCCTTCGTTCCATATTCTTTCGTTCCATATCCGTCCATAATGGCATTTGTTGCCGTAGCAATCCAGGTCAATGACTGTGCTGCAATGGTCATTCCGGTACAAAGCACAAAAAAGCTTCCAATCACAAAATAGAGCCGTTCTTCTGCATTATCAGCCTGAATGGTCTTTAATACAAATGCCTCTTTTTTCCTTTTTTTTTGACAATTAATAAAATTACCATCACCAGTGCGGTTATCAACAGTCCGCCCGATATCATACTGGCAATGTTAATCTGTCCGAAAATCGTAAAGAGACAGGACTTGATTCCCTCCGCTGTCTTTAATAAGGCTAACTTCTCTTCTCCGATATTCACGCGGGTATTGCGAACCCCTTCTGCCGCACTCCATACAACTGATTGATACATTTTAATTCCTTTTTTTCATCAAAATGTATCCGCCCGCTGTCAGTATTCCCAAAACAGGCAGTGAGACCAGTTTTTTCGATACATAATTCCATACAACGCAATCACTAATACGGCTGCAAAAAAATATAGGTTGTTGTTCTTTGCATGTACCGTCAGTGCATATAACATGAGCAAGACAAAAAAGCCGGTCCACATTGCCCTTTTCTTCGGCTCTTCTGTGAGTACCAGCTTTGCTAATACCAGACATATGCACCAGCTGATCAGCATGAGCATATGCTCATTATAGAACACGGTCGTACGGACAACGGTAACATAAGAAATCGTGGCCGTCATCAACAGTGCTTTTTTTCTCATCTGTGATACCAAAAACTCTTTTAATCAGATAAAAACAGATGACTGCTGCCACACTCTCTAATACTCCGGTGCAGACTAACAGGGTACGATAGAGTATGACCGGATCTTTGATCCACTGCATCAGTGGTGTTGCCAGTATACTCATTCCAAAACCATAATATCCTGCTTTTGATACAACGGCATTCCAGTTCTGTGAAGAAAAAGAATACCGCACCATTCATAGTAGACAGCTCATCTGAAACTGTTCGCAGCGGAATTGCCTGCAGACTCCAGAAGAGTCTTGGCAAAAATGCGATCAAAAATGCCCAGATATAGCCTGTTTTTTGTCGAATCCCGGTCATTCTGTTATCCATCTGTATCCTCCTTGAGCCTTTAGTCCTTAGTTTTCCTCTTTTTTCGGAATCGTAATCCAGTTTACGCACATGGTACTGGATATCCTCTAATAACTTCCGGTTTGATGCGATAATGTCGCCCATCAGTCCGAGTACCCATACAAGCACTCCTATGATGATCAGCATTGACGCAAGGATCAGTGACTGGATATGACCGGCACCGCTTCCTCCAACTGCATAGACGATAAAACGGATTCCCAACGCAACTCCGCCAATGACAGGAATTGTTCCAAGTCCCATAAAGAAGGACAGTGGCTTGTACATTAAAAATGCACGGATGATCGTTAACATGGATCTCTTTACATAACCAAACATACTGCTGAACAGTCTGGATGGACGCAGTTCTGCATTGGTACGGATCGGAACAGAAGTCATTGCCATCTTGGTACCGTCCTGCCTGTACGATGGTTTCTAAAGTATAGGTATATTCATTGGTAACATTCAGACGCATTGCCGCATCCCTGCTGTAAGCACGGAATCCACTCGGTGCATCCGGGATGTCTGAGTTCGATGCCTTACGGACTACCCAGCTTCCAAAATGCTGCAGTTTCTTTTTGAGTGGTGAAAAATGCTCTGTCTGATCGATCGGACGTTCGCCGATCACGATGTCTGCTTCTCCGTTTAAGATCGGGCGTATGATCTTTTTCAATATCTTCGCCGCAGTACTGGTTATCTGCATCGGTATTGACAATGATGTCTGCGCCGTTTCTAAGGCACGCATCCAGTCCTGCCATAAATCCTTTTGCAAGACCTTTGTTCTTTTTGAAATTGACAACGTAGTTCACGCCCCAGTTCTTTGCGACTTCTACGGTATTGTCCTTACTTCCGTCATTGATGATCAGATATTCGATCTCATCAATGCCATCGATGTGCTTTTGGCAGATCGTTCAATGCGATCTCTAATGTCTCTGCCTCATTGTAACATGGTATCTGTATAATTAATTTCATTAGTTTATTCCTCCCAGCATAATCTAAAGCATTTTATCACAACTGTCTTGCTTTTTTGCAAGAATTGTTGAAAAATCATCTTTTTCACTTTATCTTACAGTTGCTTCTCTTTGAAATTGATTGTTCTTTCCATCTCTGGCTGTTATCGTGATCACGGTATTCCGGTTCTGCCTGTTGATCTTAATGGTATATTTTCCCTGTTTCGTTGTTTTTGAGGAACCTAAATTCTTGTTACCATATTTTGCAGTCACCCTCGCTCCCGGCTGTGCCCTGCCTGTGATCCGGTTCGAATAACTTGCTAACCAGTTGATCCTGATCGCCTTTGTCGTTCTGACCGGTGCACTCGAACCTCCGACAAGGAGGATTTCTTCTTTTGCCCCATTCGAGAACTGATTGTCTCTCAGGCTCGTTGCCTTAGAACCCTGATACATGGCAACTCCATATCTGCGGTTATCGGTGATCACGTTTTCTTTGATGGTCAGTCTGCTTGTGCTTGCGTAAATTCCCGACTGTCGGTTAGCAATGATGGTATTTCCCTTTAAATTCGCCTTAGAATACAATTGTAATTCCACACCTGACTTTTTATTTTTTTGCACTTCACAATCATATATTTTCACTGCACCAGAAGACACACTGACACCGGCTCCTTTATTCTGTTCAATTTTTACACCGGATCGTAGGGAAACATCTGCCTGTTCTGCTGCAAAAACCCCGCTCTCAGCATTTTTTGCAACTGTACCGCCCTCTAATTTCAGTTTTGATTTCTTCTCGGCGATAATACCGTAATGCTTATTTCCTCTGACCGATGGATTTTTTATGACTGCCGCGGATGTTCCGGTCAATGTGATACCCGCCCCGCCATTTGAATATGTGATAAGCTTTCGGATATCCGCATTTTTTGACTTATAGATATAAAGACCCGTAGCACCATTTCGGTATATCTTTGTGGAACCCTGTAGCTTTAATTTCGAAGAACCACAGGAAATCCCATTCTTTTTTTCATTACTGTATATTTTATTGGTCCCTTTGAGAGTTACCGTTGAATTTTCCGTGATCTGCAATCCGTGTTTGTCACATTCATAGATGATATTATTTCGCAGCGTTGCATTTTTTACATCATTCAATATGATCCCTGCCGCTTTGCCGGACACACGGTTACGCTCGATCACGACATTCTTAATTGAATAGTCGCCTGCCGGTACGATGGTCTTGCCATTTGATGTATAAGATGTACGCACATGCGTTCCAAATACCCGGATCATGGCACCTCCGGTATCATGTCCACTCATCCGGTCCTTTCTGATGACATTATCCGCAATGACCAGATTTGCCGTTAAAGGCTGTGCTTTTACCTTGCTTCCATCCGCCGGTGCATAAAAATTCTTCCCATAAGAATCTGACATACTGACACTACGAAAGTCGATTGCCTCACTACAGTCTACAAAGGTATTATGTACAATATTGCAATTTTTGTAATTATACATTCCGATTGCTTTTCCTTTGATATCGGAGAAAAAATTGTCGCTGATCGTAATATTACTCATATACTTTCCTACGACTGCCGAATGTGTTCCGATTGCCCGGTATAACTCCGTAAATGTATTATTTTTGATCAATACATTCTGACACCGTGCATCATCATACACCTCACATCCCGGCATAATAGAACTGTTATTGCAGATATCTAACTGAACTGCCTCTTTTTTCAAAGACGCTTTATCCTGACTGTAGTCGCTGAAAGTACAGCCTAAAATGGACAGCCCTTTAATGCCGCCCATTTCAAGATGATGTGCATTAAAACTGTTCTGCACCGTACAGTTCAAAAATTCAATATCCGAAGCATGGACAAACCTAAAGATCGGATTGGTGTTCTTCGTCACACTTCCAAGTCCATCCCAGATCCCACCTTCGATCAGAACATTTTTGGTACCGGCGTATCCGCCTCCCGTTCCAACGGTCTGCATCAGATTCCGCTTATACGGCGTCGTTCTGCGGATTGTTGCCCCCTGTGCATAAATCCAGAGATTGCTGTAAATGATCAGACCATGTCCGTCCTTATCCTTCACATCATAGACTCCACCCGGAATCACAATCTTACACTGCTCATCCGGGTGTTTCTGTTGATACTTATGGGCTTCATCAATTGTCTTTTGAAACGCCTTATAATTGTTTTTAGATGTTACAGATGCACCGTAATCCAATACGTTGAACTCCTTTTTTACATTTGTAAAGTTCAGTCTTGCACCTGTGGCTTTCGCCTGTCTCCGGGTTGTCTCAACGGTCATCGGTTCCTGCTCTTTTGCAGACACTGTCATCTGCCCGTATAGCAGGCACCCCGCCAGAAGTATGACTCCCAAAATCCATTTCGAGCCTCTTTTTCGCATCCTGTATTTCCTTTATCTATTTGCCTACTTTCACCGTCCGCTGATAGATATTCTTCTTTGCATCTGTGCTGTAGACACCAATGGTTGTACCTTTTTTCTGCTTTTTGATCTTAATGACATAGCTTCCGGAATTCTGTGCCACTCCGGTTCCAATCTTCTTACTTCCTGCCTTTACGGTCAGCTTTGACTTTGGATGTGCAGATCCGGTTACCTGTTTCATGTTAGAAGTTACTGCATTCAGTTTTGTGGAAACGGTTGTTTTTACCGGTGCTTTTGCTCCTCCGCTGACTACGATCTCATTCTTTCCTTCATTGGATAAGGTGTTCTTTGTCAGAGAAGATGCTTTTGCACTGCCTGCTAATGAGATTCCATATTTCTTGTTATTCTCGATCGTATTGGATGAAATATTCAAATTTCCACTATTTGCAGTGATTCCGGATTTTTTATTCTTCGTAATCTTACTGCTGTTGACCGTTCCCTTAGAAGAACTTGAAAATCCGATTCCATTCTCTTTTTGTTGTTGTTTACGGTAATCTTCTTAGCTGTTAAATTACTTGCTGTGACGGAAATACCGTTTTTTTCTTATTACTGCTTACCGTACCGCCTGTCATGGTAAGTACGGAGCCTTTATTCATCGCAATTCCGTTACCGCTGTTTATTTTTGATCTCTGCGGAAGAGATCTTACATCCCTTGATTTATCTGTCAGGCTGATTCCATGGCTCTTATTCTGTGCAATGATACATTTATTGGAAACGCTGATCTTACTCTTGGTTACATTGATACCGTTGACAGAGTTCTTTTTTCAATTCTTCCGCCTTTGAAATAAGCCTCTGAATTTTTCTCTACTAATACACCGTTGCGTGTATTCTTCTGGATCTTTCCTCCGGAAATCGTTACTTTGGAACCATCTGCGATCTGGACACCGCTTCTCTTACATCCGGTGATCGTATTATTGCTGAGAGTTGCACCTCTGACATCACCTAAGGAAATACCGTTTGCTTTTCCTGAGATGGTGTTGTTCTCAATGCGGACACCTTCTACATAATAATTACCCTTCGGAATTGCCAGTTTGCCGTTTGCATAATAAGCACTGTCTACTTTTGCTCCGAATACACGGATGGCTGCGTCCGGTGCCTCATGACCTGATGCGGTATCCGTAGTGATCTTATTCTTAGAGATCAACAGATTTGCTTTTAAACCGCCTGCCTTTGGTGTGCTTCCATTTGCCGGTGCATAAAAACTTCCGTTATACTGCTTATTCATGCTCATGGCTCTGAAGTCGATCGCTTCACAGCAGTTTGTAAAGGTGTTGCCGCTGATGATGCAATTGGTGTAATTGTATGTATTAATTGCTTTTCCTTTGATATTGGAAAATACATTATTACGAATCACAACATTGTCATAGTATAAACCAACGACTGCGGAATGGCTTCCCACTGCACGATACAAATCCGTAAATGTATTATTTTCTATCAATACATCACTGCAAAGGGCATCATCACTGGTCGTTCCCGGCATGATGCTCTTGTTATTGCAGATATCTAACTGGATTGCTTCTTTCTTTAAGCTGGAATCATTCTGACTGTATTTTCTGACCGTACATCCCTGCGCTGTAAAGCCTTTCACACCACCCAGCTCTATGATGTGAGCATTAAAGCTGTTCTGTACAGTACAGTTGATAAATGCCATGTTGGATGCATGCGCAAAGCGGAATACGGAGTTGGTATTCTTGGTTTCCGCTCCCTGTCCATCCCAGATTCCACCTTCGATTTTAACATTCCGGGTAACATTGTAGCCTTTTCCACCCATGTCGGTCTGCATCAGATGCCAGTTATAATCACTTCTTCTCTTAATGGTTGCACCCTCTGCATAAATCCAGGTGTTGCTGTATACGATCAATCCGTGACTGCTTTCGCCTTTGATGCGGTAAGTTCCTTTCGGTATCACGACCTTACACTGTGAACCCGGATGTTTTTTCTGATACTTATTTGCCGCATCCAGTGCTGCCTGAAATGCAGGATAGTTATCATCAAAGAAGTTACTTGCACCATAGTCTTTTACGTTGTAGGTTGCACCGATATTACTGAAGTTTAACTGTGCTCCCTGAGATGAGGAGGCTCCAAAACTGTCTGCTTCCGTGATCGTTGTCTCTACAACGGGATTATTCTCTGCTGCCTCTACCTGTGCCATTGCCGGAATCTGTAAACTTCCTGCTGCAACAACGGCTGCCATAAGGATACCCGCTCCCTTTAATCGGTTCATTCTGCTTTTCATAGTACTCTCCTTTTTTTTCATGCTTGCTTTTACTGTTTGCTTTTTCTCTTTTTCAACATATCTGCTTTTCCGGTCAGTAACAGGTATACAATGCTCAGTCCACAATAAACGACACCGCCTGCTGCCAGTTCGATCAAAAAGCAGAAGCACAGATGCTTTTTCTTCCATTTCCTATAAAAGATACTGCTATATACATTATAATTCCAAATACAACATATATCCAACCTTTTTTCAGATAATTTCCAAATTCTAACTCTTTTCTGGGTCTTAAAGGTCTGAATCGACATTACCGTATATTCGGCAAAGATTGTTGCGATGACTGCTCCCATTGCATCATAACGTATGATCAGTATCGCATTTAAGATGACATTAACCACTGCTCCCGCGATCACCGATACGACATAGATCATATCCTGGCTGTTTGGAAGCAGATACTGGGTACGCACGACATTTGCCCATGCCTTACAAAGGGATCATGACGGTTAACGCCGTGATCAGGGCAATACATGCCGTATATTGTTTTCCGTAAAATACCACGGTAAATACCGGTGCAATGGCTGCTAATCCAAACGTCGTTGCCATGGAGATCCAGATCGTAAAATACATGGAATTTGCAATATATTTTCTGCTGAGTTCCTTTTCTCCCTTTTGTACGAGATTGGACATTCTTGGTAGCATAACCATTCCAAGTGCATTGATGATCGCCATAGGGATCTGCAAAATTCTCTCGGAATATTCATAGTAACCTACCTGTGCATCCGTACTCATAATTCCTAACATAATCTTGTCCATGACATTGTAGATACTGATCGCCAGTACCGGAATGAACAATACCAGATTCGGCTTGATGTGGTGTGCCACCTCTGCCCAGGTCGGTCTCCGGAACTTTGTTAATTTTCTGACATATGGCCAGAGTGCCAATGTACTTAACAACTGGCTGCCCGCCATAACAAATGTATATAAGATTAAATCACTCTGGTCTTTTACAAATACGAAGATACCAACTAAGGACAAAATACGGATGACCATATTTCTGGTAACGGTCAGCTTGAATTTTTCTAATCCGAAAAAGAACCAGTTAATATCAAAGGCTGCGGACATCAGGTACACTCCCTGTACTAATGCCACGGTACGGTTCGCATCAATGATCCATACTAAATAGATGACATAGGCAGTTACGGAAATTGCCGAGGTCAGAAGCTGGAGTACATAGATACTTGAAAAGGTCTTAGACAGCTTCTCTTTGTCATCACGGATCAGTGCAATACTCCGGTTTCCGTAATTGTTCACTCCCAGCATTGCCGCTAACAGGAAAAAATTCGCTACTGAATAGGTGTAAGAATAAATTCCGCTCTTATCCGGTCCGAGTACCCTTGCGATATAGGGGGATGTTACCAGCAAAATAACAAGATTTAATATCTGATATACCAGATTATATGAAAAATTTTTCTTAATACTGCTCATGCTTTCGCCTCAATGCTCTTTTTATAATTCAAAGGATGATTTTTCCGGAAGGATATGCTCAAAGCATTCGATCACCTTTGGTTTTGCCTCTTCAAATTCTTCCTGAGTACAGGTATCGTTAATGCAGATCATCCGTTTTTTCTGGTTGCGGATCGTATCATACAATTCCCGATTGTCTGCACCGACGGCATACATCTTTCCTAACTTTAACACATTAAACGGTTCAAAATTACCGCGGAACAGGTTCCAGTAGCGGAATACAAACTGATTGACATCCGAAATGGAACGGAATCTGTGGGAAATCGTCTCATTTAAGATTTCCGGCTCTTTTTCCCAGAACTCCTGATAGGTGGACTTTAAGTTTGCCATCGGAAGATGATGGCTTAAGACTCCGATCAGGTTTGGGAACGGCAGCATATACATGATCCAGTTGTATATTGCATATTTTCCGTATTTGGGACTTAACATTTTCTTCTTTAAATCCTTTTTGATCTGTTTCCGTTTAAAGTATTTACCCATCAGGTTCATGTTGTTGACCATCGTATGCGAAAATACATAGGTTTTTCCGGAAAATCCCAGCGGATATTCGCATAACATGTCACACGGCTTTCCATTTCTGAAAAAGTCCGTCTTTTTCCACCTTGTCGATCAGAAACATATCGTCATTAAAATAGACGAAATGTTCACTTAACTCCTCGATCCGGTGCAGGTTCATGTCGATCGGACGGGAACTGAACGTCGGCAGACATTCCTTTGGGATAAAATCCTCATGCCTGACAAAACGCAGCTTCGGATGCTCTAAGTTCAGCCACTCCGGATAATGACCACAGGTTACAAAATAGACGTTGTTGACCCACGGTGCGAATTTTTCCACTCCGCGAAACCAGTACTTTAAGTTCTCCCATTCCCGATAACGGTTTGCGGAAGCATCCTGTCCTTTATCGGCAGTATATTTTGCTTTACTTGCCTGCCACTCAGGGTCATTTCCGTCTACCCAGAGAATGACAAAGTCTACTTTTTCATCTTCTGCTATCTTGCCCATAATTCTTCTACGACCTCCGTCATTCTGTCCCAGGAATACTTGTATTCTTCCGCTTTTACGTTCTGTGCAAATTCTTCTTCTTTTTTTCTTCTTTAAAATAGCGGATGACTGCGTCTGCGATCTGTTCGGATTCTTGCTCTCTACCACATATCCGGTCTTACCGTCGGTTACAACGTCCGGCAGTCCTCCGACATTGGTTACTAATACCGGTTTCCGGAATCCGTAAGCAATCTGTACGATCCCACTCTGTGTCGCTGACTCATATGGAAGCACCACCAGATCACAGGCAGCAAAGTATTTTTTCTACCTCTTTATCCGGGATATAACCCTCTACCACTTCCACGGCATCTTCAATCTTCTTCTCACGGATCAGTTCCATATACTGATCTCTGTCCTCTCCGAAGTCTCCGACTACGAATAAACGGAGATTTTCCACCTGCTCTGTAATCTTTGGCATGGCGCGGAGCAGATGTTTTAAACCCTTGTATTCTCTTACAAATCCAAAGAACAACAATATCTTTTCGTCCTCGGATGCCCGGATCAGTTCTCTGGATTCACTGCGGCTTAAATTCTGCAAACGGAACGCATTATAGGTTGGGTGCGGTGTCAGCTTGACGACCGGATCACTCTTGATCTGATAAAGATCGGACTCATCCATCTTAGACTGAACAATAAAGTAATCTCCCTTTTCTAATACCCTTTTCGTTAAGAAGCGGTCCATTGGGAAACGCTCATGCGGGAATACGTTATGACATAAAAACATGATCTTCGTATGCTTCTTCAACATTTTTTCCATGATCCAGAAACACGGTGCAAAGTACGGATGCCACCATGGGAAGATCACTAGATCCGGTTTTTCCTTTAAGATCCATTTGGATGCCTTCACGATATTAAACGGATTTGCAGTGTGTATCCAGTATTTTGTCTCCGGCACCTCAAACTGTGGGTTGTCGTAGTCCTTCTGTTCTTTTTGTATAAAAACTTCGGATACTGCATCTGGAAGGATACCATGGTCACATCGTATTTCTTACGCAATGCCTTACACATCAGTCCCGTATAGTGGGCAATTCCGCCTTTATACGGATAAACCGGTCCTATCATCACTATCTTCTTTAAGTCTTTCTTCATATTCTTACCTCACTGCTTTTTCTGATCTACTGTGCGATTGTCTCAATGCTCCTGATACGGATCTTGCTTCCTTTTTCTGCATTTATCCGGTATCGGACCCATTCCATGCCGGTTATTACGGACACATCCTTGATCGTGATCTTTGTTGCATCTTTTGGCATCTCCTGCTCTGCAATGATCTCATCCTGTGCATTTCTCACACGGAAGGTTGCTGCACTGTCCTCTTTCGCCTGAATCACTTCATAATGTACTACGATATCATAGGTTGCATCTTTTTCGATTTTTTTTCTTATTACTGCGCAGTACCGTTTCTTTCTTTCCGGAAGAGAGCACATTTCCGTCACTCTCCATTTTTCCCCAGTATTCATATCCCGAACTATAGCAAAAATCCCTGTTGGTTCCGGATTGTGGGAGTGTGTTATCTCCATCTAAGACATTTTCTTTGACCCGGTAAAGCCGGAAAATTCCAAATACCTGTACTTCTTCTAACTGCTTTGCGATCTGCTTCGGCATCAATTCATATTCCTTTTGGGTCATCAGAACCATATACGGGGTCTTTAAATGTGCATTATCAAAATAATAAGTACTTGCTCCCCAGCCGACTCCATGGTTGTAGCCCTTCCCCAGGTACTGATCTCCACATTTGGGTTGACATTCCGCATACATCTTCCCATTGAAATGGATTCCGAGCCGATCGTAATAATCAGATGAACTCCCTCCTGCTCTGCCGTGAGTGTGATTCCCCTGCATATCGCCCTGATAGTTATAGCAGTCTCTCATATAGTTCTTATAGTCATAGACGTTGACAAACAATAAAAAAGAACGATCGTAACCAGAACAATGGTCTGCTCTAAGAGTTTTTCTCTTTTCCCATAAGTCCGATGCTGCAATGGAGGTCAGCAGGATCATCGGTATCATGCTGATCAGATGATAACGGTATTCAAACGTCTTTGTCGCATAGTTGACATTGGCAAAGATCAATACGATCAAATTGACTGCAAAAATGCAGGTAATCATCCCAACAAGTTCTTTATATTTTTCATTTTCTTTTAAATGTTTTAACAAATAAATCCATGATGCTAAGATCACTGCCGCTAAAAAGAAACGGAACAGATACATCATTCCATAGGTCTGTGTTACCGGAATATCCTCATAGTCCGGGATTCCGCCAAACAACTGGAAGATTCCGGTCAGGCATTTTGCGATCACCGACGGGAAATGCTTTGCCTTTGTGAGCATCATCTGGCTTCCGACCGACTCAATGATTCCGGTACGTCTGCCCACTTTAATGCCTACCACATAGATGGCGGATTCTAAGATCAGAAATCCAAGCCTTTTTGTTAAAAATCTGTTTGATATCGTCTCTGATCAGTACATGAAGGATTTCATATCCGATCAACGGTAATACGGCACAAAAGCAGGATATATTCTCCACTTGAAACTGCGGTATCAAATACGAAAAAGGTTGCAAACAGGATCAGATACCAGTATTTTTTAATTTCCTGTCCTTTGTGCATCCGTACTAAGATATCGATCAGTAACAGCGGTACTAACAGCTTATACGCATAAGAACCTGCACTGGTAAAAAGCATCGGCATATAGCCCAACTGTCCTGTGCTGTATGGTGTCAGAAGAAACAGTACGGCAAGCAAACGCATATTTTTTTAACATCTGCCTGTTTTAAAATATCATAGAACAGACATGCATAGACGATCACGGTCACAATATTTGCAAGTCCAAATGCCGTAAATGCATTCTTCGTAATACCATAGAACAATGCTCCTAAAAGAACCGGCGAATCAATACCCAAAGTGGTCTGATATGCCCAGTCTTTTTAAAAAGGATACGCTTCTGTCTCCACATTTCTACGATCTGTGCATAAGCACAGGAGGAATCATAATTTGATTCATACGGCAGTCTGGTCAGATTAAATACTGCCAGCGCTCCAATCTGTATCACTATTCCCACACAGAGCAGGATTTCTAACCAATGCTCTTTTATCCAGGTCTTATTCATCATCTTCTCCTTTATTCCTGTTTCCAGAGATGAACGGAATCACAGCGAAGGCTGCCACCCTCTGTCTGTACACGAAACTCAATTCCTTCCCTCTGCTCCCTCAACGTCAAATTCCAACTCTACTTCTTTGTTTCCTGCTATTTCTTTTTCTGCTAACAGGTTTCCACCCATTGCGATCTCACATTTTCCATTGGTCTCTTCTGCCGTATCAATAGAAAATACCACACGATAATGGCCCTTTTTCTAACTTCATATACGGACCCCAGAAGGCATAACCGGCTTCTTCTGTTTCGATGACATTTCCGGTCCGTGTACTTCCCGCTGCGATCGTAAACAGGGACATCGGGATCTCAATCTCTGTCTGATCGGCTGCTCTTAAACGGTAAACCGAAGTGTTCATCTCTTCCGTATCTAAGGCTCTTGGAAAATGCTCTGTTGTTTTTTCTAAAAATGTTCCCTGAATGATCTGCTCTGACAACTCCTCTGCCTGTACATGGAACAGATCCAGTTCTCCGACATTTCCGATATAATAGACTTCGCGATCCTGCAGATACTTCTGCAATTCCCCTCGCATATCCTTTAACAGAAAAACATTTTTTCCATATAGAAAACGATAGCTGCCCGCTAACGAAGTATTCGTGGTCAGATATATCTTATCATCCTCTAACTGCTCTGCCGCCTTCTCATACTGTTCATCCATGCCGCCATACATTTTTTCCGTTAAAAATGCTGCACTCCGGATCAGAAGCATCCCTGTGATAAGAAGTGCAAGTCCTCCCTGTACCACAGATTTCCCCCTGCGGTTCTTCCCACTCCACGGTAACCGGCTGATCCCATAGGCTGCCATCATCAGTACAAACGGGATACAGACAAAAATCCATCTTCTTGACATCCAGATATGATCCGGACTGATGGATGGTCTGACGATATAGGCGATCAGATTGCTGAATCCGATCGCTAAAAAGAGCAGATATCTTTCCCACTCCTGATTCTGATGCAGTATCCTGTAAAAACCGTAAAACAGTAATATCATTGCCGGGATCGTCACATACCAGCAGAACTGCTGCATGGCATAGAGGTTGACCGGCTCTTCGTAAATTTTTTTTAACAATACCGGACGCAGGAGATAGGCAAATAATGCCAATACTCCAAGCAATACGGATAACAGTACACTGCCCCCTGCCCTGTACGAACTCCCGGATCTTTTCAGGGCTGTCGCTTTCCTGTCCTGTCTGTACAGCGTTTCTCTGCATGCTTTTCCTTTTCATGCTGAGGATTGCTCCTACGAGGAGCACCAATACCGCTAACACCACATTGATCCCGACGATCATCGCAAGTCCTTTGTGCAGATGCACCTTATAATATGGATAGGAAAAAAAATAAAACCATATCCCAACGCCGCGGCGCCAAGTATCAGATAAAGTCCTGCTGCCACTCTCGCGTATTTTTTTCTTCACCTCAAACCATTCACAGTAGCCCCACATCACAAGGATGCCGACACCAATGATATAGGCATCGATACGATTAAAGGTGGAGATTCCAAACAACAGTCCCGCATATCCCGCATATCGCAGCTTTTCGGTTTCCCAGCCCTCGTAAAACCAGTAAAGTCCAAGAAACAGAAGCATCTGGCTTAACAGCTCTGTCTGCGTGATCCTTCCAGCCCAAAGCTGTGCCGGATTGACAGTCAGAAAAAGCAATGCCAGCCCTGCCGCCTTTTCACCGAACATCCGCTTTGTCAAAAGATACATGATACCCAGTGCAAAGAAATTGATAAAAGCATTGACGCGTACCAGACCTTCTAAACCTCCCACCCGGTAACCTACGGCTAACAGACTTGGAAACATGTGTAAGAACTGTGTTACCACACTTCCCGGCTCTTTGGAAATTCCATATTCATATTCCGAGTAAAAGCCCGGTGCGTCTAATTTTAATAAGTCTTTTACTTCTTCATAATGCTCATTCAGATAAACATTGCTCTCATAAGTGATCCCACCGGTTTTTGCAATATGCACACCGTTGATGAGATAGACTCCCGGGTCCCTGCCTGCCGGCATATATTTTGTCGGAAAGAAAAAACACAGGCAAAATGAAATCAGTAAAAGAGCAACGGCGGCTACATCCCACCGGCTCATTTTTCCTGACGCTTCCTGTACTTTTTTCCCTCTTGCAAACGATCCACAGACAAATACCCGCTGATACAAACAATACTGCACTCAGTGCATATAAAGAGAACATTCCAAGAACGGCAAGCAGATTTGCAGCTACTGCGATTTCTGCTATCTCCGCCGCTCCCGCCAGAATTCCTTTTTCCATATAATTGTATTTATGCGGCAAAAGTCTTGCACACAGGAACCCCTGCAACAGTACCGCAGCAAAAAATATGAAACCTTCTGCCATTCCCAACTTCTCCTAATCCTTATCCACACCGTCTGCATAGGCGATCATCCTTGCCAGATGCCATATCTCCAGACTTGTATATTTCTGTCCGATGATCCGCTCTGCATAGAGTCTTGACAGCCACTTCTTGTCTGCATAGATTTCTTCCGGTTTTTCCTCTTTTGTTAAATCCTGATTTGTTTTTTCATGTTTCTCATAGGCATCCTGAATAAATTTTAAGGTGTCCTCTGCCACGACCTTCCACTGAAACCGCTCTAAACGTTTCTTGCCTTTTTGTAAAAGTTCCTCTAAATCGGTTTCTGACAATGCCTGTACCAGTCCTCTGGTGATATCCGATACATCATTCGGATTGACTAAAACGGCTCCGTCTCCTCCGACTTCCACAAGGCTGGAATTATTCGATGTTAAAACCGGAGTTCCACATGCCCAGGATTCCACGACCGGAAGTCCGAAGCCTTCATACTTCGATGGAAATGCAGTCAGGTGTGCTAAATTATATAAGATCAGAAGCTCTTCATCCGTAACAAAATTCGTACAGATGACTCTTCCGTCTGCATCAGACTCTTTTGCGAGTTTCATAAAGCCATCCACAGTTTCCTGTGACAGCTTACAGACAATGACTAACTGATACTGTTCCTTTAACTCCGTTGGCATTGCTCCAAAGGCACGGATCAGTCCATCTAAATTCTTTCTGCCGTCTGCACCCCCCCGTACAGATAATAAAGGAATCCGTAATACCGAATTTTTCACGGATCTCTTTTTCTGTTTCATCGGCAACCGGAATCTCTTTGAATCTTTCATCTACCGCACCCCAGATGACATCGATCTTCTCCGGCGCAAAATTCATGTATTTGATCATATCCTGCTTTTACACTCTCAGAAATGACCAGTATCTGATCCACCCATTTGAGCATATCGATCCTCATCTCATAGTACTGCTTTGCACGGCTGAAACGTGGAAAGTACTGTTCCTTTCTCATGTATGGGATAATATCATATACCGTTGCGACAACCGTCACACCCTCAAACCATTCCTTACGGTAGAGCGTCATATTCTCATCAAACGGAGAGGTCATATAGAACACATCGATCTGATTATCCTTTAAAAAACGCTTTACGACTTTTCCGACTAATTCATAGTTGATACGGTCATGCAGTAAAAATTGCCTTTTCCGAAAAAATAAAACTCTTCATGCAGATTTGACGCATCCTCCATAAACTCACTCAGGGAAAAATCTGCTTCATAGGTATTTAAAAAGAAATACTGGTTTTCTTTATCTATCTCTGCCATTTTTAAAAACTGGCTCTTCGTGTAATTTCCAATTCCACGATTCTTGCTTGCAGGTCCTAAAAATCCCAACAGAATCAAATCCTATATTCATTCGCTTTACCTCCTGTTGTTCTTTCATCTTTGCCATAGCTTCTAAGATTCCCTCCTGTGTCTCCTGAAGGTTGTGAAGCGTGTTCAATACCTGTCTGTTATAGGCAATCTGTTTTTTTTGCAAACGGTCCCATGAAAAACACTTTAAAGATTTTTCCAAACACCCGTCCAAACAGACGTTTCATCCTCGAAGTATCCTGCAGATCATAGATTGCAAGTGAATAGTGCTGCTCTAATTCATCTAACATATCATCTAATTTCTGCACTTCGCTTTCCATATAGGAACTGTCTTTTTGTTCAAAACAAAGACGAATCGCTTCTTTTTTACTGATCAGCTGCATAAAGATTTCTTTTTCTGCCTCTGAACGAAATTCCAGTTTTTCCATATCCGCTACTCCTTCTGCACTTCTTCTAGTTCCCAACTGTGCGGAATCCGCACAACTCCGATATCACTCTTAGAATTGTATAATTCAAACGGCATGACTTCTCTGTAAAAATCAATCGGTTCTTCTAAATCGGTCTGGATCGCTAAATCCAGCGAATAAGAACCCTCTAATAAATCCATCTCTTCTAACCGGATCCGCACCGTTCCATCTTCCTTAAAACTCAGATCACCGATGTTGTCGATATGCGTATTGCATCCGTAACAGTGCATGCCATCCCGACGGAAAATCCCAAATCCCATCATGGCTTTTTCTACCGGCTCATTGACATGGAACTGAACCTGGATCGTGATCGGTTCACCGCAGGTAAAGGCTCTCTGCTTCTTTCCTTCGGCATTCTGCATCTCCACCCTCAGTAATGACCACCCGTTTATCACCATAACGCTTTTCATCCTCTGTTTCTTCCGGCTCCGGCGGAACAAATTCATCCATGTTCTCATTTGCCATCTTTTTACGCATTTCATTCATGTAGTTTTGGTATTTCGGATGTACGTCACGCGGTGTACCGCTCAACTTGATCTGTCCGTCCTGCAGCCAGATTGTCCGGTCACAGATCTGCTCGATCTGTCCTAACGCATGGGATACGATGATAATTGTCGTTCCCCGCTCTTTGATCTCTTTTAATTTATCAAAACATTTCGCCTGAAAATTCGCATCTCCTACGGCTAAGATCTCATCGATCAGAAGGATATCTGCATTGACATTGATCGCAACTGCAAACGCCAGCCGCATATACATTCCTGAAGAATAGGTACGCACCGGATTGTCGATAAATGCCTGTAACTCCGAGAACTCAATGATCGTATCCAGTCTCTCTTCTATCTCCCGTTTGGAAAGACCAAAGATTGCCCGCATTCGTATAAATATTCTCTCTTCCGCTCATATCCGGGTGGAATCCGGCTCCAAGCTCGATCAGGCTGGATACCCTGCCCCGCATCTCCACAGTACCGGAGGTCGGATAGATGATCTTCGTCAGCAGCTTTAAGGTGGTACTCTTTCCACAGCCATTGTGTCCGATCAGTCCGACTGCTTCTCCTTTTTTAACCTCGAAGCTGATGCCGTTTAATACCTGACGGTTCTCATAGCGGTTTCTCTTCCAGAACAGCATCTTTTCCTTTAACTGGCTGCCTTTATCATAATAGACCTTAAACTGTTTTTTTAAATCTTTTACTTCGATTGCATTTTCTTCGCGCATCCTACAATTCCTCCGCAAAACCTTTCTGCAATTTTCTAAAACTGATATAACCGATCACACAGACGATCACACCCAGCACTGCTGCCTGGATCAAAGTTGACAGCTGCGGCACCTGCTTTGCATAAAGCACGGAACGGTATGCCTCAATGACCGGTGTCATCGGATTGAGATTCCACAGCGGACGCAGCTTGTCCGGTACTAAATCTGAGGAGTACATGATCGGAGTCAGATACTGCCATATCATTGCAATGATTCCTAAAATATAGGACAAGTCTCTAAAGTATACGGTCAACGCCGAACTGAGCAGGGCAATCCCCAGTGCCATGACATATTCCACTAACATAATGATCGGAAGCGTCAAAAGCGCTAATGGGTTCAGTCCGTGTCCGGTAAAAATGATCACTCCGAAAATAACCACAAAGCTCAAAAGCATATTGACAAAAGCTCCCGTGACATAGGAGATCGGTAAAACCTCTCTTGGAAAATATATCTTTTTTAACATATCCTTAGAGGCTAAGACACTGTCTGCACCTCCCGTCAAAGATGCCGAGAAGAAAATCCACGGTACCAATGCCACGAATAAGAACAGATAGTATTTATCAATATCATTTCTTAAGATAATGGAAAATACCAGCGTATAGACTCCCATCTGTAACAGCGGATTGATAAATGTCCACATAAATCCCAATACGGAACCCCTTATATCTGCCACGCAGATCTTTTTTTTACCAGACTGAATATCATCTGGCGGTATGCATATAATTCCTTTAAATCCTTTATCATGCTTACTTACTCCTTCGAGGCAGCAATACCTCTGTAATTCTCGTAATCCATGTCTCTAATGCAAGAAATCCGGTCAATGCCATGAGTGCCAGTGACATCACCAATACATTCAGTGAATAGGCATACGGCACAGTTGCATCTCCTAAAATAGAAACCGGGCTGTATCCGATCGGTGCGATACAGAACACAAAGCAGACTGCATAGAAAACATCTCTTGGTTTTCCTTTATTCTCGTTTAAGAACAACATCAACGGAATGATCACAAAGACCATGGAATATGCATAGCTGAACGGCGGCATTCCTACCAGTACCGCTGTCAGTAAAAAATATATTTTTTTCCAGCGTTCTCTTGCTAAAAAGATACAAGGCAGATAGAACACATAGAATGCATAGAGTGCATACTGTAACAGTTTGTCGATCCGCGGTCCGCGGCGCTGTAACACATCAAATACTCCATATACCGTATTCGAGAAGTTCAGACGGTATCCGTGTCCGATGCTTCCAAGGAAGTTCGATGCATTGGTCAGGTTGGATAACAATACTGTAAACTCTGAAAATCCGCCAAAACACAAAAACGGAACAAAGAAGATCAATACTCCATAGATAATACATCTCTTTGCCTCTGCCCATCTCTTATCAAATATTAACATCAGTCCGAATACCACCGGATAGATCTTGATCGAAGTTGCAATTGCCAAAGAGATCAGACCGATTTCCCTCAAGATCTTATTTTTTGCTGTCATAAGTAAAAATGTAAACCATCAGAAATGCCATACAAAACCATACGATATTTCCTCTGTCAAACGAATAAAGCACCGGCATACTCATTAAAGTCACGACCGAAAACTGTAATTTCTTTTTCCTGTCTCCCTTTAAGAATTTCCAGATCAATGCCAGCATGATCACTACAATGATCAGTGTATAGATCATGTAGACCGTTAAGCCCTGTGCGCTGTCACGCACGGCAAACATTCCGTGTTTTTTTTGCCATATCCATTGGCAGAAATTTGCTGAAGATCGTATAAATGACATAGGTCAGCGGCGGATAGATACATTTCTTTCCATAAGGATCCCCACTGAAACAATCATTGATACTGTTGAAAAAATCCATAAAGATATCTTTTCTGTCATAAAACAGAAATTGATAAATACTTTTTTCCACCTGTTGCTATTAAGGAAATCACAAATAATCCCAACATGATTCCCATCAGACCGTAAAAGACGGCATTGCTGCGTTTTCTTTTTTCATTTTACTTCCTCTGGTTATTTTTCTTCGTTCTTTTTTAACGCCTCTTTGGCTTCCTTTCGGATCGCCTCCACGCGTTCTCTCATCATAACTGTAATGCGTTCCTCACTCAGCACCTCGTTGATATGTGAAAGAGCATTATTCTTTATTATATCATAAAAAGCCTTATCTGCATATAAGCGTTTCATGTACTCTGCTGCCTGCGCAACATCCGCATCTGCCCAGCGGTTTCCTGCCTTAAACGGCCCGATGTCCTCCGTCAGCTCTATCAACTGATAATCTACCATGCAGGCAGATTTTTCATCCATAAACTCTGTATTCGCAGACCAGTTTGTCGCGATACAAGGAGTGCCGTTCAACATTGCCTCTGCCATACCAAGCCCAAATCCTTCGGCACGATGAAGGGATACAAACACATCCACATCCCGAAGCAGGCTGTTGACTTCTATCTTCGTCAACATCTCTGTCATAAAATAGATATTGGTATATCCGTCAAAAAAATTCACGGATCTTTTTCCATATCTTCTTTGGCATTTCCTGAAATCTTAATAACCAGACCGACCTCGTCATTTTCCTTGCCAAATGCACGTTTAAATGCCTCTAAAGTACCTAACGGATTCTTTCTTTCCATCATGCTTCCGTTGTCATACATCATCAGAAACAGAAATTTGTCTTCCGGCAGTCCAAAATATGCACGGTCGTATTTGTCATCTGTCGGTGCCGTTACATGATACGGGATCGTATGCACCGGCTTATCCGTCACCTTGCGAATGCTGTTACTTACAAACTCTGCCGGTGTCCAGATCTCATCTACGATTGAAATGCAGTCTATCCACTCCGCCGGGAACTCCTCTAATTCCCAAAGCCAGAATGCGATATTATACCGATAGTCCCACACCTGCTTTCCAAGCTGCATATAGGATACCGTAAATTCATGTGCATTGATATGCAAAAGATTGATATCGTATGGAAGCTCGTCCGAAAATTTTGCATCAAACTCATGCTCTGTCATGCTTAACTGTTCGGAAATATGATGTTCTTTGATGCTGTACGGCATCCCGGAGGCTTCTAACTCCGCTGCCACAAGACGGCTGCTCTGTCCTAAACCAGAAGCTGCCTGGGATACTTCCGATCAGGTTGATTCCCTCGGCATATCTGCCCGGCTTATAAGGTGCGATCTTTGCATCTTTTAACTTCGTTGTATTGCGATTCATATATGCTTTCTTTGCCCGGCTTAAATACTCCTGTGGGATGATCTTTACCAGTACCGGTTTTAAAGCATCCGTGATTTTAATTACTAAATTTGATACACTCATTTCATTTTTTTTCCTGTTCTTTTTTTCTTACTCTGTAACCTGCTGCCTGAAATATGCACTCAGGTTCTTTGCTAAATTCTGCGGCACATACCGCTCTATGATCTTCTCATAGCTGCCCTCTGTCGGCTGTTCGTAGTCTGACATCCGCTTTGCAAGCCGTTTTGCGGACTCCTTGTTATCATCCGAAATGGTAAAATAATTGATCTCATCTCCGATCAGCTCCTGAAAAATACTCAGATTGCTGGCAATGACCGGTTTGTCATAATTCATAACTTCTACTACCGGCATTCCAAATCCTTCTGCCCTTGACGGAAATAAAAAAGCACTGCACTGACGGTATTCTCTCTCTTTGTCTTCCTTAGTCAGATATCCTAAATAGGTTGCTTTTTTAGTCTGCTCCTGTACCTGTCTGATCTTCTCTTCGATATCCGCCTCACGGATCTTTCCCGCAAAGCGTAAATCCTTGGTTCCGCCTGCTTTCAGATATTCCAGATAGCCGTCTAATAAGAGATCCGTCCCTTTTCGTTTTTCTAAATTTCCGACATAGAGAAATGCATTGTTGTCCTCAATTTCGCCATGCACGATCCTATCTATAATGATATAGGATAAAAAGCTCTCTTTTTTTGCTGCCTGTGGAAAAATACGCTCCATATCCCGTTTTGTTTCCATGGAATTATAGATAAACGTATCGGCATATTTGAGGGTGTTTTTCAGCCCATAACGAAAATAATACTCATATTTTTTTCCAAAACACTCCGGCATCGTCAGTGGGAACAGATCATGTACGGTGACCATAAATTTTCCATAAGGATTTGTCACTTTGATCGGTACTAAACTGTTACCCTCCCAGAAGATCTCCGGCCGGATCTCATGGATCACTTTTTGCAGATAGCGGTGATATTTAACCAGCCCAAAATTTTTTCCGACCGGTGTACCGTAACAGTGAAGTATGGCTCCCGCCTGCTCCATCGCCTGCATCTCATTGCTCGTTGCTATATCAGATAACAGATGGATCTCCATATCCGGCTCTTTGACCAGCTCTTTTGCAAAATTGTAGATATACATTCCGATTCCGCTTGGCTTTGTTCCCATGCTTCTCGCATCAATCAATATTTTCATTTTCTAAGTACCTTCTGATATGTGAGTTTTCTTAAAAAGGACGGCTGCATTGTCACTCCAAAGCTAAGAATACAGCCTGTCGCATATTCTTTGCCCGAAGTCAGGCCAAGTGTATGCTGCTCTTTTTCGAAGTTGTCTGTACTGACGAAAATAAGCCGCACCGCCTCTTCTTTCGTAAAGTGCTTCACTGGTACGCGCTTTGACTAAGATTTCCGGCAGATTATAAAAAGCACATCCCTTTGCTAACATCCTGCTCCACAGATCATAATCCTCTAAATAAGGAAAATGCCGATAATTACCGGCATTTAACACATCCTGTTTCCGGAACATGACCGTCATGTGGTTTAACGGATTGCGGTATCTCGCATAAGGAAGGATATCCTCCATCAGACGCGGCATCCTTTTAATCCTCTCATAGGTACCCTCATCGTTAAATTCTCTGATGAAGCCACCACAGACGGAAATTTCAGGATGCTGCTGCATATACGCATACTGCTGCTCTAAACGTTTTGGCATCATCACATCGTCGGTATCCATTCTTGCGATCAGTTCATAGGAGCAGAGTGTCACTCCTTCTGCGAGTGCCCTGCCTAACATCTGATTTTCTTTGTGTGGATAGACCTTCAGATTCGAACATCTCTTCTGATATTCTTCGATCACCGCATCCAATTCCGGTGTCAGTGTCCCATCCTCGATCAGCACGATCTCTTCCGGCTGTCTGGTCTGTGCCAAAATGCTTTCCATCGTCTCACGAAAATATTCCGGTTTTTCTTTTTTATAAATAGACATCAATACAGATATTCCCATATTACACCTTCTTAATACTTTGTTGTGGTCTTGCTTTCAATCTCCCGCTTTAAGGCTGTAATCTGATTTTCATCGATTCCCTCGGAATTTTCTTTTTGCAGGATAACCTTAAATGTCATCAACAGTATCTTGATGTCCAGCCAGAAGCTGTAGTTTTCAATATACAGCATGTCTAACTTTAATTTATCATATGGTGTCGTATTGTATTTTCCATACACCTGTGCATATCCGGTCAGTCCCGCTTTTACTTTCAAACGATAGCGGAATTCCGGTATGATCTCTTCGTACTGGCTTGCGATCTCCTGCCGCTCCGGTCTTGGACCGACGATCGACATATCGCCTTTTAAAATATTAAATAACTGTGGTATCTCTCGTCAAAATGGATCTTACGGATCAGTCTGCCGACCGGTGTGATCCTGTCGTCATGCTTTTTCGCAAGCTGTGCACCATTTTTTCCGATTCTATACACATACTGCGGAATTTGATAATTCCAAACTCCCTGCCATCCTGTGTCAGTCTTGCCTGTTTAAAAAATACAGGGCCTCTGTCATAGGCTTTGATCGCTACCGCTGTCAGAAGCATAAATGGTGACAGGATGATAATTCCGATCAGGGAACCGATAATATCCATGGCTCTTTTGAAAATCCGCTGATCCATGCTGAATCCGTTATTGCGACACAGATAAAGCGGCGTATCAAACAGATGTATTGATTCGGAACCTGAAATGATAATGTCCGAAAGTTTTGGCGTTACATAGATACGGATGGACTTCTCAAAACAGAATTTCAGGATTTTATTTCTTGTATGAGCCGGAAGGTCACAAAGCACAACTGCTTCATAGTCCGGAATACGTTTTGTCAGTTCTTCATATCCGATCGCAATACTCTCTGCTCCACAGATATTGTATTTATCTCTTCGTGAATTTACTTTTTTGATCAGATCATCCGGTGAATATTTTCCATAAATGATCAGCATTTTCCGCGGTGGATACAGACGCACAAAAAGCCAGCGCACTGTATATGCCCACGGTACGACAAACAAGATCTCTGCCCATGTGATCATAATGATCGGTCCGATCGGCATATAATCCCTGCCGATCATACAGATCTGCAGATATCCGATCACATTACTTGCTAAAATCGCCAACAACTGTGACAGGCAGATGTCTGATATCCGAAGATATCCCACCTTATAACCGCCCATAACCCTCGTAAAGAAGAAGAGGATTAAGACATACATACCGACAACCGCCCAGTTACCACGGCGGAAGAACGGCATAAAAAAATGACTCTGCTGTAATATTCATACCATATATATGCAAAGCACATTCCCTGAAAAAAAATAAAATGACTGCGTTTGCCAAAAAGTTCAGCAATTCGCTTGTATTGTTCTCTGTTATTCATTGCTTGCCCTCTTTTAAGCCTCCGTTTTTTCTCCCTTAAATGCCCAGAGCTTGTTCATCAGGAAGTTGACCGGGATGCTTACTACCAGATTGATCAATGGTGCAAGGTATTTTGAAATTCCAAACACACGGATCCATACATAAGAAAGTATGTTACTTAATATGATTCCCGTAAAACCATAAGATATATATGTCTTTAACAACGCTTTCCACGGGGAGCGTTTCTCGCCTTCCTCTAAACCGAATACATAACGGCTGTTCCAATAGAAAGACCAGAGCACACTCAGAAGGAATGCGATCGTATTTCCCAAAATATAATCATACCGTTCAAAGATATGCAGCTTTGCACAGGCAAAAAGTACCAGTACATTCAAAGTATAGGAAATGACCGTATTCGTGACTCCGACTACTCCGAACTTGACGAACTGCATAAATCCATCCCAGCGTTTTTCTAAAAATTTCAGATGAAGGAAACGGACAAAGATTGCATAGAGCATCTTGTCTAAGATTTCCCACAGTCTGACTCCTGTATTTTCCATTGTTTTCTCCTATGCGTCAAAATTAATTCTTTCCTCTTCCACAACCAGCGGACGGTTCATCAACCGCTTATTCATGCTTAAGATGTATTCTCCTAAGAATCCGATGAAGAATATCTGGATCGAACCTAAGAAAAACATTCCGATCAGAACCGGTGCCATTCCTGCTGCAAAACGATTCCACCAGATCAGTTTCATGACCAGATAAACGATTGCAATGATAAATCCGATCGCACTGAATATCGCACCTATGATCGTACAAAGCCGGAGTCCGATCTTTTTGTATAGGATGTAATACTAAGCATTGCCGCATCGAATAACGTAAAGAAGTTATTATGTGTCTTTCCTGCTCTTCGCTGTGGCTGCTCATACGGTATTTCTTTTCTCTCATAGCCAAGTTCGGCTACGATTCCACGCAAAAACGGTGTTGGGTCTTTTAAATCCCGAAGCACCTGTACAAAATCTTTATCATAAAGTCCGGAACCCGTAAAATGTTCGATCTGCTCTACGTCTGAGAATTTTTTTTTGATCATCTTATAATACAGGCTGCGCAGATGATACATCATCTTGTTCTCTTTACTGCTTGTCTTAATTCCTATGACGATCTTATAACCTTTTTTTCCCACTCTCTGACATACTTTGGTATCAACTCTACCGGGTCCTGGAAGTCACAGCACATGGAAATCGTACAATCTCCTGTCGTCTGTAAGATTCCATAATACGGCGAATTGAACTGTCCAAAGTTTTTTGCATTAAAGATGGCTTTTACATGCGGATTCTTTTTACAGATGTCACGCAAGAGTGGTCTGGTCGCATCTTTCGAATCGTTGTCTATAAACACCAGTTCATAATCATATTCCGGCAGCTCTTTTGCAAATATATCCGCAACTGCCTCACTCATCGGTACTACATTCTCTTCCTCATTATAACAAGGAATCAATATACACTGATTTTTTTTCATGTTCCTTTATCCTCTTATCCCTTAGTCTTACAATATTTTAACAGCTCATCTTTTCGGATCGCTTCCGTGTCGAGCCGGTCTAAATTTTCTTTATAATAGTCGTATAACTCTTTTATACCCGCCTTGTAGGAAGTAAATACAAAATCATTTCCCATGTTTTCCAAAAGTCTGGTATTATCTGCGGTATACTGATAGTTCAGTCCCGGATTCTTAACCGTGACTTCGCTTTTTAAAATCTCCGATCTCGTTGATGATCTCTACAATGCTGCAAAGATCAATGGATTCCGTCGGTGTGATGTTGAACTCCCGGTTTGGCACATCCTCTTCGATCAGCTTATCCATGACCTTTAAAAAATCTCCTAAATACAGATAGTCAAATACGACATTCTGATTAATGACGATCGGCATCTCTAACAGATTCTTCATGATCGCATTGGAGATGAATTTGAACGTGTAATCTTCTCCCTGTCCGTACAGTCCGAATATGATCGGATTGTATATGATTCCCGGTTTATTGGAGGACTCCCGCACTCCTAAATATTCAGACATCACATATTTGCTGTATCCATAATCATCTTTCGGGATCACGGTTCCTATCGTATCCTCTTTTTACTTTTTACAAGGTCTCTTGCCTTGTTGTATTGTGCACCGCTTCCAAAATTGATCAGCTTCATGCCGTCTTTTAAACAGCGTTCCATATTGAAAAACATTTTTAAGTTGTTGCCGATGACATCCGGTGCTGCTACGTCATAGCCTGTCTTTCTCGAACCGCCCTGGTTCGCACAGTGGAATACCACATCTATGTTTTCTTTCTCAAAAAACTCCGTCACCGCCTGCTCGTCTAACAGACTGAACTGCTCGCGGGTAATCGGATATACTGTATATTTGTCCTGCAGATGGGCGGTCAGTGCCTTGCCTACAAAGCCTCTCGCACCCATGATCGCTATCTTTTTCATGTTGTTTCTCCTTGAAGTCATACTAAGCGTAATTATCCATAATCTTTATTATTATATTTGATTCTTCCATATAATTCAAGTCATTCGGGGTGGGTTCATATAAAATTAAGAAAGAGAAGGCGGTGAGTCCCCGGTACGGAACGTGTGTAAAGGATTAGAAGTGCTACGGATTCCGCACGATAATATATTGGTTCCTGACGCAGCCGACCTCGATTCGCCATCCATGGCTCAGCTCGGTCTTTGGCAGACTTCCTGTCTGCCAACTGCTGTTTTCGTCGGAATCCAAGCACTTCTAATCCTTTTTACACAATGTTCCGTACCGGGGACTCATCCGCTGTGCTGTAGTGGATGGGAACGCTGTGGTATTAATAAGAAACCATTTTGCGAGGCTTTCGTCATGACGAGCTTCTTAGCAGTCCTCTCTTTCCTGCCTGTCTGAGTCCGTAGGACGAGTTGCAGGAAAAGAGGACGGATCAGTGGAAGCGAGGAATAGAAAACTTGACCAACTCCCACAATTTCGCTATGATACCCTTAGATAAATTACAGGAGGATACAAAGATAAATGAAACAGTACAAGGCAATTTTATTTGACTTAGACGGCACGCTGCTGGATACCTCGGAAGGCGTGATCAGCAGTGTACAGTATACGATAGACACTCTTGGATATGAAAAGTTAGATGTGGGACAGATGCGAAGTTTTATCGGACCGCCGGTACACAGACGTTTACGGGAGATTTACGGAATCAGCGAAGAGGAATCCCTGCGTGCGATGAATATTTTCCGCTCCCATTACGGTGGCGATGATCTGTTAAAAGCCCATGCCTATGAGGGCATGAAGGATTTACTCCTCTATCTGCATGAAAAAGGCTATCAGCTTGGCGTTGCAACCTACAAGCGTGAGGACATGGCAAAACGTGTATTGGAGCATTGCGGCATTGCTTCCTGTTTTGATTCGATCCACGGTTCGGATGCCGCCGGAAAATACTCCAAAGCAGATGTTGTCCGCAACTGCATCCATGCACTGGGTGTAGATGATCCTGCGGATGCGGTGCTGGTGGGTGACAGTGACAACGATGCGATCGGTGCACATGAGATCGGTCTTGGATTCGTCGGCGTGACCTACGGTTTTGGTTTTTCTTCCAAAGAAGATATACTTGCCTTTGAACCGGATGCCGTTGCTGCCGATGTAGCACAATTAAAGGAGCTCTTCTAATCCGGAAGAGCTCCTTTTTATTCTTATTTTATTTTTATGCTGTTCTATCAGCACTCTTATAAAATTCACGATATTATCGATCAGCAGCAATCCTGCAAAGACAAACATTGCAATATTCGTCGCTGTCAATGTAATGTTGACTCCCTTTTTTGTCATCAACTGGAACGGATTGAGTATGACGATCATTGAAAGCATATATAAAATATCCAGCCAGTTGTGTTCTTCTTCATTGAAAAAAAGAGAACTACGATCGGGGAACAGGTACAATCCACAGTAAAATCCACTGTTCGTCGGCAACAGGATGATAATGGAAACCAGCATTGCCGCCTTTTTCCACCATGTCTTCTGTTTGGAAATGACAATAATTCCTACGATGGCTAAGATATAAAAAATAATCTTTAACACTTCATTCCACATATCTCTGGTATCTCCGCTCTTCATCTGTGACAGGAAGAACAGATAGCCAAAACGCGGGTTATGTGTAAACATATATTTTTCGCCGTTTTCACCGAGATTTACCAGCCATTGCGTGATATTATACTTAAATCCGGTTCCGATCAGGGCAAACGGGCCAAAAGCAGAACAGCAGTCCGTAGATCATCAGACGTATCGCTTCTTTCCAGCGTTTTTCCCAGATCAGCAGGATTCCGAAAATTGCAGGATATCCCTTGATCGCCGCTGCAAAGGCAAGTGCGATAAACGCCCATTCCCGCAGCACTTTTTATTTTCACTCTGGTAATGCTCGATAAAGCACACCATTCCGATGACCGCAAGATAGATCACATTTCCACGCTCATAGGAAAAACAGTGCGATCCCGGAAAATGCCAGTGCCAGTGTCATCAGCCACTTTGTTACCGGTTTTCCTTTTTTCATCTGGAACAACTGGATAAACATGATCAGGATCATCAATAGCATGACATAGTTTGCGATCGTCAGATTTGTCGTCCACATACCGACGTCTATGCCATCATCCCGATACTCTGCAAAATTCACTGCTTTTGCCAGCCAGTAAAAAAAAATCAGATAGGTCAATGGAAAATAGCCCTTTTCCGATGGTCCGTTCAATGCATTGAAATACGGATCATGCCATGCCGAGTAACGGAGTACGTTGATGTAATCAGCAAAGTAGTCACTCGTTTTTCTGAAAAAGACATTCCACTGTGTACCCTTGTCATCATGGAATAACCAGTACAGGAACAAACCTATCAGAATTGCCATCAAAATATAAAAAATATATTCCAGTTTTAATTTTTCTTTTTTCATACCCTCAACCACTACTGTAATTTATTTGCCTGATACTCCGCTCTGTCTAAGAATGGGAACATATCATCAATTGGCGGTGATACAATCTTACCATCCGACAGCACCTTAGAGGATAACTTCGGTGCAAAATTCTGTGCCTCATCCAAAATTGCCTCACACAGTACAGGACCGTCCGTATTCAGAACCTCCTGTAATTTCTCTTCGATACCGTCCAAAGAATCAATCTTGAAATATTTGAAACCGAATGTATCTGCCAGTTTGTCAAACGGTGGGAAGTTCACACCATTGCCATCGCAGACTCCGATTAATCCGTTTTTAAACAGATTATTCTGTGTCTGACGGATCGAATGATAACCGTTGTTGTTCAATACAAACAGCTTCATATTGCAGTTGTTATAACGAATTGTCTGCAATTCCTGAAGATTCATCATCAGACTTCCATCGCCATCTAAGCAAATCACTCTCTTTTCACCTTCTGCAATGCAGGCACCTAATGCTGCCGGCAGACCGTAGCCCATGCTGGCACATCCGGAATGTGGTAAAGAGTCTCTGACCCTTTTTAATCTCTGCCGCCTGGAAGGAAACCACACAGGCACTTCCGTTTCCGGTTACAACGATATCGTTCTCTTCTAATCCTTCAAAAAGTTTTTTCATAAAGACATATGGATTTACCGGAGATTTCTTCTCATAATATTCCGGTAATACTGCCGGGTATTTTTTTATTGGTTGCCTGGCAGAACTCTAACCATTTTTGATGCTCCTCATTTTCCACGGAAAATCATCTGCCTTTAACAATTCCTGTAATAAATCTTTGACATCGGCATGTACTTTCATATCCGGGAAAATGGTCGGTTTGTTCAATTCGTTTTTATCAATATCTACAACGATCTTAAATGCCTTTTTCGCCCAGTCTTTATAGTTGTAACTGATCTGTCGGATGTTCAGACGGCATCCTAATGTCAGTACCAGATCTGCATTTTCTACCGCAAAGTTACCACCGCGTGTTCCAACGGTGCTTGGTCTTCCGACAAATAACGGGATGTGCATCCCATAAGACATCATGGGCATTCCATGCAGTTACTACAGGTATATTTAATTTTTCGATAACTTCAATAAATTCCTTGTGCGCATCGCCAAGACGGATTCCCGTACCTGCTAAGATCAGCGGACGTTTTGCTGCTTTGATCTTTTCTAAAAAATCTCCACAGCGGTAGATGCTTCTACCTTTGGCGGAATCTCTTCGGCACATTCGGATTTGTCAAAATGTTTCAGGTCATCAGTATCTACGATGGCTGCCTGGATATCTAACGGCACATCTAACCACACAGGGCCGCCTCTGCCTGCTTTGCTTAAGTATAATGCCTTTTCTAAATGATATGCGATCTCGTTTGCTTCTACGATCATATGTGCATATTTTGTCATTGGTTTAACACTTTCCACGATCTGATATTCCTGATCGCCTAACTGACGTACCGGAACATCGGTAGACCATGTCGTCGTCTCTCTTTTTACCTGTCCGGACACGATGAACATTGGAATGGAATCTAACCATCCGCCCAATACACCGGTCAATGCATTCGTTCCTCCCGGACCGCTGGTAACGCAGACTGCGGCTAATTTGTTGGTCAGTCTGGTATAACCTTCTGCCGCAACAGAACATCCCTGCTCATTGTGGTTAAATACACAATGCAGCCCTTCCTTATGGCCAAAGCTGTCATCTAAATGCATGGCTCCGCCACCGGTAATCATAAACATCGTATCAATTCCGTTATCCACAAGAAAATCTGCGATATAATCTGATACTTTCACTTTCATTTGCTTATCTCCTCACTACTCTGCATACAATGAGTCTGTAATAAACTCCATCTCCAGCTCATCTGACAATGTCTTTAATACTGTGCAGACATACTCATTTAAAGATTCTGCCTGTTTTTTGCTGAATTTATATTCCATGTTCGGGTTCACATAATTCTTTCTTCGATCCCCCATATATCCATCAAAGCCGCCCAATGCAACTTTCTTTACGCCAAGGCGGATCATGACCTTCAACAGCATGATAAAGGAATTGTCGATGATCTCTGCATCCTCATCTAAGAGTGTTGCATATTTTAAGGTATAGTCAAATTTTCCGCTCGTCTTTGTTACATTTGACGTTGCGATCACTTTAAATTCGTCGCCTTTTTGCAGCAGCTCGGTTGCTAACTGCACATAACGCTTCGCATTACTGAGAAAAAATATAATCCGGTTTAAACAATTCAGATACGAAGTTGATCGATACGATGATCGGATCGTTTTCTTTTACATAGGACTCAATACGGTCTTTCTGTTTTTCCACATTCATTCCCGGTCCTAAGAGCAGCACATTTCTTCCGGCAAATGCTTTTGTCAGCTCTGCCATGTCTGCCGTATCATCCACATCGACATTCTGATATTCTAAATAGAGGTTCTCTAAATAGTTCTTATCGTATAAAAAGCTTCTTATCGCCCTCTAATTTTCCAAGGATCTGATTAATTGCCTTTACGGAAAGGGTTCTCTTATTCATCAGATCCGAAACATAGTTCGGATGGCAGTTGTTCAATGCCGCAATGAAGAAGAACATATTGTACCCCCAGGTTGCGGGCTTATAGAAATCCATGATATTCGCATCGATTGCTTCTAAAATCTGGCTGATATGGTAATCTTTTCCAAAGCAGTCATTTAAATGCATTGCCACTAACTCGATTGGTGCATTTCCGGCACTTTTTCCCATACCGTAAATACTTCCGTCTACTAACATCTCACGGTCTGTCTTCTGGGATGCCATCTCGATACAGTTCGCATAACCCATCTGAAAATTGTTATGACCATGATATCCGATCCCGATCTCAGGTGCTAAGTGTTCATTTAACAAATCAAAATAATGCTTTAAATTCTCCTGATGCATCAAGCCGTAGTATCTACCATAGAAACCGCATACGGTTTCACTTCATTGGCAAGACGGATTAAATCCATCATTTCATCATCTTCGTAGGTAGTCACAGATACCAGCTGTGCAAAAAAACCTTATAACCAAGTTTTTTTAATTCAGCACAATAAGCCAGTGCATCTTTTCTTAAATGCTTTTTAAAGATCACACGGATACCGTCTAAAAAGCTCTCACTGCAAGGCTTGATATTTTCCAGCTTACAGGTACCATAGTCAATCATTCCGACCACCATTGCCTGTTTTCTGTCAAGTCCTCCATAAATCTTCTCTACACTGTCAGTATCCGGCTTGATGCTTCTGTTAATATCGAATGGTCTTCTGTCATCTAGAAAACCAATCTCAATGATATCAATGTTTGCATCTACCATACGCTCAAATACGCTGACAAGATTGTTGTGTCCAAATTTCCAGTCATTTACATAACCGCCGTCACGCAGCGTGCAATCCAATAACTTGATTTCTCCCATAAATCTATCTCCTTACTACTGATCTACAGCCTCTTTAATGGTCTTTGCCATATAATCAATCATTTCATCAGTCATTCCCGGATATACGCCTACCCAGAATGTGTCATTCATAATTCTGTCTGTATTGGTCAGTTCTCCGACAATACGATAGCCCTCTCCGGTTGCTCTCATCTGGTCAAAGCATGGATGCTTTGTCAGGTTTCCGGCAAAAAAGCATACGGGTCTGTACTCCATGATTTTCCACATACTGTACAACCTTATTTCTGTCTACGCCCTCTTTGCAGGTAATTAAAAATCCAAACCAGCTCGGACGGGAATTCTCACATGGTACCGGAAGGATCAGCTTGCCCTCTGTTCCTGCAAGACCTGCTTTTTAAGCGGTCAAAATTCTCTCTTCTCCTCTCCACGAATTTCGGGAATTTAACAATCTGTGCACATCCGACTGCTGCCTGCATATCGGTTGCCTTTAAGTTATATCCAAAATGTGAATATACATACTTGTGGTCATATCCTAATGGAAGTTCTCCATACTGCTTGTCAAATCTGTGTCCGCAGAGGTTGTCCTGTCCGGATGCACATACGCAGTCACGTCCCCAGTCTCTCATAGAACGGATACATTTATTTAATAACGGATCATTGGTATAAACGGCTCCACCTTCGCCCATGGTCATATGATGTGGCGGATAGAAACTGGATGTTCCGATATCACCGATAGTTCCTGTGAACTTCTCTTCTCCATTGATTGTGTACTTAGAACCAAGTGCGTCACAGTTATCTTCTACAAGCCAGAGATTGTGCTTGTCACAAAATGTCTTAACTGCGGATAGATCAAACGGATTTCCTAATGTATGAGCTGCCATAACTACTTTTGTCTTATCGGATAATGCAGCTTCTAACTGTGTAACATCGATGTTGTACTGTGGGATGGTTACGTCTACGAATACCGGAACAACACCGTACTGGATCGCCGGTGTTATTGTTGTAGGGAAACCTGCTGCTACTGTGATCATTTCATCGCCCGGTTTTACCTGACGCTCGCCTAATAATGGGGATGTCAGTGCCATAAATGCATTCAAGTTTGCAGAAGAACCGGAGTTTACTAAAAGAGCAGTATCTTACTCCTAAATATTCTGCAAATGCTTTTTCAAACTGTGCGGTATATCTTCCTGCTGTTAACCAGAACTCTAAAGAACTGTCTACAAGATTTACCATCTCTGCACTGTCATATACACGGGATGCATAAGGAATTCTGTCGCCTTCCTGAAATGCTTTTTTCTGATTATGGTAGGTGTTACAGTATTCCTCTACCATTTTTAAAATTTCTTCTTTTGCCTGTTGTTCTGTCTTATTTTCAAACATTCTTATTTTCCTCCAAAGAACTCATTAATCTGTTCGTCCATACATTTCGGGATGTCTCCCTTTGCAAAGTAAACCTTTGACCACTCTACAGTCTTTTCAATGGCTTCTTCCACATGCCATCTTGGGGACCAGCCAAATACGGTTTTTACTTTTGAGCAGTCCAATTTTAAAAAGTTTGCCTCATGAGGGCCTCCCATGAACTTGTTGACCCACTTCATGCCTTCGCCCCACTTTGCACCAGAAGATGTCTACCAGTTCTCCTGTTGTAACGCAGTCACAGTCATCCGGTCCCACGTTATAGAAGCCTGCGTATTTTTTATCCTCATACTGCTCTTTCGCTATCGTCAGATACATTGCAAGAGGTTCTAACACATGCTGATATGGTCTTGTGGAATGTGGGTTACGCACAATGATATCCTCTTTTTTCTCGGCTGCTCTGACACAGTCCGGAATGATCCTGTCATTTGCAAAATCTCCGCCGCCGATCACATTTCCGGCTCTGGCAGTCGACACTGCAACATCCATCTCATTAAAAAAAGAATTGATATAGCTGTGTGTTACAAACTCTGAACATGACTTGCTGTTAGAATATGGGTCATAACCGTCTAACGGCTCGTTCTCACGATAGCCCCATTCCCACTCATTATTTTTATATACCTTGTCTGTCGTAACATTCAAAAAGCTCTTCACACAAGGGTTCTGTCTCACACATTCACAGATATTAACGGTTCCCATCACATTTGTCTCATATGTGTAAACCGGATCTTTATAAGAATCCCGGACAATCGGCTGTGCCGCAAGATGCAGCACAATTTCCGGCTGTACTTCTTCAAACACTTTGCTTAAATGCTCTCTGTCGCGGATGTCACCGATAATGGAATTCATTTTTTCCTCGATACCGCACATAGAGAACAGATTCGGCTCTGTCGGAGGCTCTAAGGAATATCCTGTTACTTCTGCTCCTGCATTGATTAAAATGCGGCAAAGCCATGAGCCCTTGAACCCGGTATGTCCTGTCACTAAGACTTTTTTTATCTTTATAAAACTGTAAATCCATTGTTTTCTCCTACCATACCATCCAAGGTGCTTCCCCGGATGCGATCATTTCTTCTAATTTTTTCTCTGTCACGCTGTGTATCCATGCACTTCCAGAATCCGTGATGCATATATGCTTTCAACTGTCCTTCTGCTGCCACAGTCTCTAACGGCTGTTTTTCAAACACTGTGGAATCACCTTCAATGTAATCAAAGATTTCCGGGTTTAACACCATAAATCCTGCATTGATCACGCCACCGTCGGAATCAGATTTTTCGCGGAACTTATTGATCGTTCCGTCCTCATCAATTTCAAGTACGCCGAACTGCTGTCCTACGTTTACGGCTGTCATTGTTGCAATCTTACCGTGACTCTTATGGAACTCCACCAGTTTATCAAGATCAACATTAGATACACCATCACCATAAGTAAGCATAAACGGCTCATTATTGACATAATCTTTAATACGTTTGATCCTTCCTCCGGTCATTGTGTTGAGTCCTGTGTCGATCAATGTGACTTTCCAAGGCTCTGCCACGTTGTTATGGACGATCATTTTGTTGTCCTGTGTAAAATCAAACGTGATATCGCTGTTATGTAAATAATAATTTGCAAACCACTCTTTGATGACATGCTGTTTGTAACCACAGCAGATGATAAATTCATTATGACCAAAATGAGAATAGTATTTCATGATGTGCCAAAGGATTGGTTTTCCTCCAATCTCTACCATTGGCTTCGGTCTTAAATGACTTTCCTCGCTGATCCTGGTTACAAATCCTCCCGCTAACAATACAACTTTCATTTTTTACCTCTTTTCTTTCTCTAACGTTTTTCTTATATTTTATATTCTGATTGGTTCTTTACTCGCCAAGTCCGCTCTCTACTGCTGCTACAACACCCTTTAATGCTTCTTCTTCGTCTTCGCCGGTGCATACAAATTCAATCTCATCTCCGGATTTGATGCAGGCACCTAAAACGCTCAGCACACTCTTTGCATTCGCTGTGTTATCTCCATACTTAAATGTAATCAGTGATTTATACTGCATTGCCTGTTTGCACAGCTCTCCTGCCGGTCTTAAGTGAACCCCTGTCGGATTCTTAATTGCTACTTTTTTTGTGATACCATAAAGTATTCCCCCTCTTTTTCTATACATTATACATCATAGTCCCATATTTTACAGCATAATACTGCTAATCAGTTCTGCTAACTTCTGTGCTTCACTCTCTATCAACTGCTGGTCTTTTTCCCTCTATCATAACTCTTACCAGCGGTTCTGTTCCCCGGAAGGGCGAATCAGCACCCTGCCTTCTCCCGCAAACTTCGCCTCAACTTCTGCAATGGCCTCTGCAATCTCAGCATACTCTTCAAAGTGTTCCTTCTTATGGTTTGGCACCTTTGCATTGACTAATGCCTGCGGAAGTACCTCCATGATCGAAGCTAACTCTGAGAGTTTTTTCTTCGTCTCTGTCATGACCTGCAACAGATGTAATGCACTGAGCAGTCCGTCGCCTGTGGTGTTTTCATCTAAGAAAATAATATGTCCTGATTGTTCTCCACCGATATTATATCCGTTTTCTAACATATTCTCAAGCACATAACGGTCACCCACCTTCGTCTTTTTCGATATGGATGCCTTCCCGCTCGCCCATTAAGAACATTCCAAGGTTGCTCATCACGGTTGCTACGATCGTATTTTTCTTTAAAGTTCCCTTCTGCTTCATGTAATTGCCACAGATGGACATCAACTGGTCTCCATCCACAACCTCGCCACATTCATCGACTGCAAGCATTCGGTCTGCATCTCCGTCAAACGCCAGTCCGACATCTGCTTTTTCATAAACGACTCTTGCCCGCAGCTCTTCCATATGTGTCGAACCGCAGTTAGCATTGATATTCGTTCCATCCGGACTGGTATGGATTGCTACTACATCGGCCCCTAAGTCCCGCAGCACTTTGACCGAAGTATAATGGGAAGCACCCTCGGCACAATCCACTACGATCTTCATGTCCCTTAAATCTACCGGCACACATTTTTCAATAAAATCCACATATTCTTCTCGCATGTCAAAACGATACTCCACACGTCCGACACCGGAACCGATCGGCATGGTAACGTCCTTCATTTCGTTTTTGATCAGCTCTTCGATCTCATCTTCTAATGCATCCGATAGCTTATATCCTTCCCCGTTAAAAAATTTAATCCCGTTAAACTCCATCGGGTTGTGGGAAGCAGAGATCACTACTCCTGCGTCCACCTTATGTTTTCTGGTCAGATATGCAACTGCCGGGGTCGGCAGCACTCCTGCATAAACGGCATTTGCTCCTACCGAGCAGATACCTGCCATTAAGGCATTTGCTAACATTCCGCCGGAAATTCTGGTGTCACATCCCACAATAATTGTTGGCTGATGGCTTTTTTCTTTTGTCAGGACATAAGCTCCTGCCTGCCCTAACTTCATGGCAAGTTCGATTGTGAGTTCTGAACCCGCAACGCCTCTTACACCATCTGTTCCAAACATTCTAGCCATGATAAGACTCCTCCTGATATCCGTATTCTTCTATTCTTGACTCTGTTCTTTCTTCTTGCTGTATTCTTTATTATTATCTTTCTTACTCTCACTGTCCGTATTGGTATCCTGCTGCTTTTCGCTCTGATCTACCACATTGATGGTCACCACAGAATCCTCAACTAATGTATAGCCGCTTCCAAGGTTCAGTGTCAGCGGAAGTGTATTCGTTCCCGGCTGTACACCTGATGCATCAACGGATAACATGACATCTTCTGCCGAAAGTGATTCTAAATCTGACGTATAACCTTTTAAAGTAACCGGTATTTTGTCACCCTGATATTCTATGCTACAGTCATCCGATAAATTAAAGATTTTTATATTTTTCACAGGGACATTAAAGTTCTTTGTCTCGGTCTGCTCAATCGCGATCGTTACCTTTACTTTTTTGCCTGGGAACTGTCTACTAATGTGACACCATCCGGCAGATAGGTACTGATATCGATATCCTTTGTCAGTGTTTCCTTCGCACCCGAAATATCCAGTGCTTCACCCGGGATTGTGATCATGGTAATCTTATTTAATTTCTCTGCCGTTCCCATGACCTTGATCTTTTTTGGCTCGCATTCCACACTGATCTGCTGATAACCGCTTTCTAACTCTCCACCGGTCTCACAGTTAATCGGAATCTCTTTCACACTCAGAATCTGTGCTTTTATCTGCACCGTGTCCTGACTAAAGGTTAACTTAGAGGTATCAAGCGTATTGCCCGATGCATCATATACTACCGGCACCACATTGTCTTCAACATCCGAAAACTTCTCGCTGACATCGATCACTGCCTGTACCTTACTGATCTGTGACACGACAGATGCCGGACCAGAGATTGTAAGCACATCCGGAGAAACCTTCAATTCGCCTACCGCACTTCCCTCCGCAGGGGTTCCGGTTGCCTCTGCTGTGATCTTGAACTGATTACTCTGTAAATCTTCTACTGCCAGTTCTAAGTTTTTTTCTTCTTTCTGTCAATATCTAACTGGCTGCTGTAGCGCACTGCACTGATATCAATCGGAACAATGGCTGTTCCGTCATCATGCAGTTCAATATTCTCCATATCTGCGGTTGCCTTAAAATCCGAATTGGTTAACCGCTCTATAATGGAACGTTTTTTGCCGTTACCCGGAAAGTTACGGTTCCACTGTCATTGATAATGGAATAGCTTTTTTCCCATATCTGCGATCGCATTTTCGTTCGCGATCGTAATATTGGTAGTAAAAGTTGATGTCTTATCCGGATCATCAATATTGACCACTACCAGCCATAAGATCATCGCAAATAAAACGGATAAAAATTTCAAACCGATATTATTTGTCAGAAGGTTCTTTAGCTTTTTAACATTCTGCAACCTCCTCTTCCAATCTATGAGCTTTCCGTTTTCCACATTTTTCAGATGTCCTTCGGAAAGTTTTTTTTCTTCAAAAATTCCTCATCTATGTTTCGATAGAGTTCTCCTTCTACTGCCAGGGACACTTTTTACCGGTCTCTTCCGATACTACGATCGTCATAGAATCACTGACTTCACTGATTCCCACTGCTGCACGATGTCTTGTTCCTAAATCTTTGCTCAGTGCAAGGTTATCGGAAAGCGGCAGATAACAGGTTGCTGCTACCACACGATTTCCCCGTACAATAATCGCACCATCGTGCAATGGTGTGTTTTTTTCAAAAATATTGATCAAAAGCTGGCTTGAAAGAATGGAATCTAACTCTATTCCGGTTCGCTCATATTCGCCAAGCTGGACATCGTTCTCGATAACGATCAGGGCTCCTGTCTTTACCTTACCCATCTCATAACATGCTTTTTACCATCTCGTTTACGGTACGCTCGCTATAACGCTCCACCGTATTTTTTCCATTGTCAAAAAAAGAAAACAATGTCGAAATAAAACGCTTTTTCTTCCTAACTGTTCAAGTGCTTTTCGCATTTCCGGCTGAAAAATAACTAAGATTGCGATAATTCCCACATTGATCGTCTTATCCGCAATCCAGAGTATCGTATTCATCTGGAAAATTGCTGCCAACAAAATAAAGACCAGAATCACAAGGATTCCCTTGAACAGTGTCCATGCTCTGGTTGTCTTAAACCATACCAGGATATGATACAGTAAAAATGCGATAATGAGGATCTCTACAATATCTGTAACTGTCACATCCGGACGATTGATCCAAAACATATATTTGTCCCAAAATGCAGCAAACACTGCTATCAGGTTCTGCACCCAGCTCACTTCCTTTCTAAACATTGTTTTCTATACTATGGAAAATTTATGAATGATTTGTGTCCTCTTTCTTAGACTATTCTTAATCTATCCTTAATCTAACATATCTTCCTGAATATCCAGCTCTTTGGCGAGCTGCTTTTTCGTAATCCGTTCCCCCGCTGCGTTTTGCATTTTTCTTACCCGAAATCTTTTTGATCTGCTTCTCTTTCGAAGAAAGATTTACTTTCGGAACCGCTTTGACATAATAGTAGTATTCATTATCTTCAAACTGTACTGTTTTTTCCGTCCGGCTGTAATCCAGATTAAAACATAAAAATTCAATTAAAAATCCAATCCCGGTCGATAAGATCGAACCGAACACCAGCTACAGGATCCTTCCTGAAATCCCAAAGCACCAGATAGCCGACACAGAGCACAATGAATTCCGTTAAAATTCCTGCTCCGATCGCTATACTCCAGGCATATTCCACGGCTCTTCGTCTGATATTGTAAACCACGATGACTGCAAGGCAGAATGCGAGAATGACCAGATACATCTCTTTATTTGCCAATACCTGATTGAGAGATACCACAAATTTATTATCTGCACTCTCACCACCCTGCACGCCTTTTAAGAGTGATGCATTATTGTGTATTCCATTTAAAAAATAATAGAGAATGGTTCCGAATATGACAGAGATCATCGAAGACGGTTCCCCAATGAGTCCATTCGCTACCGGTACCGCATATGGAATCCGACAGACAAACGTGATCGGCATCAGCACCACTTCATATCCGTTTTTCGGTGAAAACCGAAAATACAGAAAAAACATCAACAGGAATATCAAAAGTGCTGTCACTGCAACTTCCATCGAAAGTGCATAGAGATGCACAACCGTAAACACCGCTGCAAGCAACACGGTCATATTGACCGGAAGCATTGCACAGATCAGTGCCAGTGCCACTGCAATATAGACATGATGCAGTTTTTTCCATATAGCCCACATAGTGATTTATCAGTAAAAACAGAAAAAGTGCCAGAATAAACTTTACGACTGCAAGGATCAGACGATTATGCTTTCCATAAATTTTCCGGATCTTTTCTCTAAGCTCAATCCATTTTGTCATAGCCATTCCTCCGGTGTCTTGGCAGTATCCTCCTGCCGGTACATCTCATTTACTCTTTTTAACGTATGGTAATACTCTCTGGACGCTTTCCGTCCTTTTTCATACCTTGCACTGTAAATGGAATAGGTTAAAACAAGATATATGCCGAGAAAAACGGCATATAAGACTACAGTCAGAATAAGAATACGAATGAAATTGACCGTGCTGATATCTCCGGCTCCATTACCCAACAGATAGACCGCCCCTAATATCACGATAATGGCATATGCCATCGTTCCGCAAAAGAAGCTTTTGATCATCTCCAATGCCAGATAATCTTTTCTGAAATACTGTGCCGGCTTCTTCTCGCCCATGCTTTTTTTATTTTCATCATAAACCGCCAGCTTGATCATCTGACGTACTCTGTCTTCATGTATCATACTCTTCCTGCCGATATGTTGAATATCTTTGTTTGCCTGTGTGCTCATACACGCCGCAGTGCATCTCAAAAATCAGAGATTTTTTCGATGTACGGGCATTCGCCCTATCATCCAACAAAAATACAACTGACTTTGTGCAAGCACAAGTCTGTTATATTTTTTTGTTGGATGGCACTGCTCATTGCTTACGCCCATTATATCATACCTCTTTATGAATGAAAAGTTTTTTAGCACAAGCAAAGAACTGCCAAAAACTTCTGGCAGTTCTTCTGTTCTCTCTTGCTCTATGTTATCTGTCGAGGTAACGCATCTTATCTCTTTCACTGGTCACTCTGCTGCTCTTTGGTTTCGGAGCTTTCCTTTTTCTGGTATGCATTCTGGAATGTGTTTGCCATATCATTACGACATGAATCGCAAAATCTTCCTGTCTTGATTATCTTACCACATCGTTCACAGCCGATCCCATATGGTGAATCATCGGAAAAGTAAAGACGTTCCTCACGGACCCACTGTTCAATCTGTCTTGTTGACACTTCATTGTCTTTGGCTATTTCCGGAATTGTTGCATGTGGATTATCCTCTAAATAATCTTTTACCTGTGAGAATTTCTCTTCTAACTTTTGCATGCATGCCGGGCAAAGATGCGGCCCTTGCAGATAATTGAACAACCTTCCACAGCCCCTGCAATTTCTTACATCCATTCCAATTCCTCCTTCTGATATCCGTTTCCAATGGTAATTGAAAGAATATATATTTTTTCGACACCGGCTTCCCGTAAAACGGCTGCTGCCGCATCTACCGTACTTCCGGTTGTGTATATATCATCCACCACTAATACTCTTTTTCCATTGTACACCATCTACACCTATTTTTAAAGCCTTTTTTAAGTTGTTTTTCCTTTCCCGGTCACTTAAAGTCTTTTGCGGCAGTGTATCCACAACGCGGATTAAGGTTTTACTGTCTACCGGAAGCCCGCACTGTTTTCCTAACTCTTTCGCATATATTTCCGCCTGATTGTAACCGCGTTTATAGCGCTTGTGTCTGTGGATTGGTATCGGTATGATCGCCTGGATATCCTTTCTTTTTGATCCAGTCTCCATAGAGTCTTGCACTTTCTTTTGCATAAAACTCAGCATACTCTCTGCGTCCTCCGTCCTTAAAACGATAGATCGACTGTTTCATTTCCCCTGATAGACCCATACACTTTTCCCCTGGGCATAGGAATGTCTGCCTTCCCTGCAGTCATAGCAGTACTCGCCACGTTCATCACCGATCGGCTTTCCGCATTTCTTACAGGAAGGTTCCTTTACATAATTCAGTTTTGGTCTGCATTGGGTACATACACCGGAATCCGGTGTATCCAGAACCCCGTCGCACAGAATACAGCGCCGGGGATATAGGATATCCAGAATTTTATTTAAGATTAAGATAATATCATTCTGTCATTTGCAAGTTCATCTCCGCTTACTTCTTCAAATTTTGCAAGCAAGTCGGCTACTTTGAGGTTTTTCTTTTCCTCTCCGCTGATGTCATAAATGACTTTTCCTTCATGCATCATGATCAGACGGTTGCCCAGTCGGATCGCGTCTTTCATGTTATGCGTGATCATTAAAGTGGTCAGATTGTCTTTTGCTACAATCTCCTCTGTCAGTTCTAATACTTTTTTTTGCCGTCTTCGGGTCAAGGGCTGCTGTATGCTCATCTAAAAGTAACAGCTTCGGTTTTCTGAGGGATGCCATTAAAAGTGTGACTGCCTGACGCTGTCCGCCGGACAAAAGTCCTACTTTCGATGTCATACGATCTTCTAAGCCAAGTCCTAAAGAGCCAAGACGTTCTTTATATTCCTCTCTCTCTTTTGCGGTAATTCCCCAGCCAAGAAAACGTTGTTTTCCACGGCGTGCCGCAAGTGCAAGATTTTCCTCAATATTCATATCGGCTGCCGTTCCATTCATCGGGTCCTGGAATACGCGGCCTAAATATTTTGCACGTTTGTGCTCCGGAAGTTTTGTTACATCGATATCATCGATCATGATGCTTCCGCTGTCTACCGGATAAACACCTGCGATCATGTTCAAAACAGTGGATTTTCCTGCACCGTTTCCTCCGATGACCGTCACAAAATCGCCTTCATTTAAAACCAGATTCACTCCGTTCAACGCTTTTTTCTCATTGATCGTTCCCGGATTAAAGGTTTTATGTACATCCTGTATCTTAAGCATTGCCATTTCCTCCCTTCTTGTCTGCCGGAGTAAAATATTTACTCTTCAAATAAGGAAGTGCAAGGAACAATGCTACGATCAGAGATGAGAACAGTTTTAAGTCGGTTGTCTCAAGTCCCAACTGAAAGCACGATCGCAATTACTACGAAATAGATAATCGCACCGATCACTACGGCTACCATATGAAGCGCAAAGTTGTGAAAGATTTTTCCAAAAACAACTTCTCCGATGATAACGGCTGCAAGACCGATTACGATCGCTCCGCGTCCCATGTTGATATCAGCGGAACCCTGGTACTGTGCATATAATGCTCCCGCAAGACCTACTAATCCGTTTGAGATTACCAGTCCTAACACTTTTGTTGCATTTGTATTGATTCCCTGTGCTCTTGCCATGTTCGGATTACATCCGGTCGCACGCACACTTGCTCCGATCTCTGTTCCGAAGAACCAGTAAAAAGCAATGCAATGATCACGATACAGAATCCTGTGGTGAGCAGACAGGCATGTGGGATATAACGCAGGCTGACAAGCACATCATACTGCATAACGCTGATCGCCTGATTTGCCTTTCCCATAATCCTCATATTGATGGAGTAGAGTCCAAGCTGTGTCAGGATTCCCGCGCTAAGATCGGTGGGATTCCCAGTGCCGTATGAAACAGTCCCGTCACAAGTCCGGCTAACATACCTGCAAGAAACGCAAGAATCAATGCCACATAGGTATTTGCTCCATTTAACATACACATAACCGCAACGGCACCGCCTGTTGCCAGGCTGCCGTCTACGGTTAAATCTGCAAAATCTAAAACTTTATAAGTGATATATACACCAATTGCCAGAATTCCCCAGATCAATCCCTGGGCTACAGATCCCGGCAGGGCGCTCATCAATGATGCTACCATAAATTATTTATCCTCTTTTTTTTCAATTGCTACCATATCGTCCGGAATCTCGATACCAAGCTCGGAAGCGATATCAGCATTGTATTTTAATGTTACGTCATCTGCATACTGGATCGGCATATCTGCAGGATTTTTACCGTTTACTAAAATGTCATATGCCATTAAACCTGCATTGTATCCGATGCTCTCATAAGAGATACTTAACGTTGCAAGTCCGCCAGCAGAACACATGTTTTCTTCGCCTGCAATTACCGGAACTTTTGCCGGAACGGTAACGTTCTTTACAATTTCCATGTTAGATGCGATCGTGTTATCTGTCGGGATGTATATTGCATCATTTTCATCTGCCGCTTTTGTAACAACCTGCTGAATGTCATTAGAATCCGCTGCTGTATATGTCTTGACATTAATTCCTGCTTTTTCTAAGTACTTCTGTGCCTGCTCTGCCTGATATACAGAGTTTGCCTCTGCGGAACAATAAAGAATTCCTACATTCTTTGCATCCGGAAGCAGTTTCTGAAGCAGTTCCACCTGCTGGTCAATCGGTGCAAGGTCGGATGTTCCCGTCACGTTTCCGCCAGGAGCATCATTGCTCTTTACGGTTCCTGTTGTCACATAATCTGTTACGGAAGTTCCGACGATCGGGATATCTGAAGTTGCTGTTGCAGATGAAATTACTGCCTGTGTTGCGTTTGCCATGATCAGATCCACGTTGCTGTTTACAAATTTTGTGGCAATGGTTGCACAGTTGGTCTCTTCTCCCTGTGCATTCTGTACGTCAAACTCTACCTTATCACCAAGTTTTTTCTTTTAACGCTTTCTGGAAACCTTCCGTTGCAGCGTCTAAAGCCTGATGCTCAACTAACTGGATAATACCGATGTGGTATACTTTGTCCCCATCCTCTTTTTTTATCCGATGTCTTATCTGCTGTTTCTGTTTTCTTTTTCTTCACTTGCTTTCTGTCCTGCTGTACAGCCTGTGAATGCTGCGACGGTCATGGACATTGCAAGTAACAATGCAATCACCTTTTTCATGTTCGTTTCCTCCAATGTATTTTTTTCACGTCAACGCGTCAAAGCACTAAACGAGTGTATTATACCATTTTTTTCACGGATTTATCAAGACTCTCTTGCTATGCCCCCTGCTCCCAGATTCTGTCAATCAGCCCGCTGTAGCGCACCTGCTCGGTTACATTGTGCTCCATCTGTTCAAAAAACCGTCTCATCGCCCACTAAGGTCACACACTTTCTCGCTCTGGTCACCGCAGTATAGAGCAGATTCCGGTTCATCAGCATTTTAGGGCCGTTCAAAAGCGGTATGACAACCGCCGGATATTCGCTTCCCTGCGATTTGTGGATCGTGATGGCATAGGCAAGTTCCAGTTCATCCAGTCCCTTATATGCATATTCCACCATTTTTCCTTCTTCAAATTCCACCGTCACCGTCTGGGCAAAATCATTGATCTGACGCACGATTCCCATATCTCCGTTAAAAACGCCTAAACCTTTGTCGATCGCAAGTCCATATTTGCTTCTGACTTCCCACTCTAACTGATAGTTGTTTTTTATCTGCATGACTTTGTCGCCTTCACGGAAGATCCGGTCTCCTACTTCATGCTCTGCTTTTTTTGTATCCTTCGGATTCAGGTACTGCTGCAAAATGTGATTTAAACGCTCCACGCCCAGCAGTCCTTTCCGCATCGGTGTCAGTACCTGGATATCGAACGGTTTTGCATCTACATATTTGGGCAGTTTTTGCTTGATCAGCTGTATCACTACGCTGATGATAACGTCTGCATCATAGCGTTTCAGGAAAAAAAAGAAATCCCTGCTTTTATTATCCAGTATGACTTCTTTTCCTTCATTGATCTTATGTGCGTTTACTACAATGTCACTCTGGCTTGCCTGACGGAAAATTTTATTCAGACGCACGACCTGATATTTCCCGCTCTCTATGATGTCACGAAGTACGCTGCCAGGTCCGACACTCGGAAGCTGATTGGCATCTCCGACTAAGATCAGTCTTGTTCCCGGAACGATCGCTTTTAACAAAGAGTGCATCAGACTGATATCCACCATGGACATCTCATCCACGATCACTACGTCAGCCTCTAACGGGTTGGATTCATTTCGCTCAAAGCCTGCCCTTTCTTCTACTCCGCCGTTTAATTCTAACATTCTGTGGATCGTCTTTGCTTCATATCCGCTGGTCTCACTCATCCGTTTTGCTGCCCTGCCTGTCGGTGCCGCTAAATAGATATCCATTCCTTCCAGTTCAAAGTATCGGATGATTGTATTGATCGTAGTGGTCTTTCCGGTTCCGGGTCCACCGGTCAATACAAACAGTCCATTTTGCACTGCCTCCTGCACTGCCTGTTTTTGCAATTCATCCAGTTCCATGCCGCTGCTGTTTTCGATCCGCCGGATCCGATCTTCCATCTCCCGCACCGGAACATCATAACGAATGTCCAGTTCTGCTAACATTGCTGCTGTATTTGCTTCCATCAGATAATAGGATGACGCAAACACTTTGACCATTCCGTTTGTTTCTTTTAAGATGATCTTTCGCTCCATTGCAAGATCCATGTAGTGTTTTTCTATATATTCCGGCTCGATCTCTAACAGTCTTGCCGTCCGCTTTGTCAGTTCTTCCTTTGGCAGATAGGTATGTCCCTCTCCGGATGCCTGCTGTAATGCATACTGTATCCCACTTCGGATCCTGAAATCCGAATCCGTCCGGATTCCTACTCTTGATGCGATCTCATCTGCAATTTTAAATCCGACTCCCTGAATGTCATCTGCGAGCCGATATGGATTTTCCTGTAATATAGAATATATTTCCGATCCATATTTATGGTAAATCTTTACTGCGAGGTTGATGGATATTCCGTATTTTTGCAAAAAGATCATTGCCTGTCGGAGTTCTCTTTTTTCCTCTACCTGACTCGAGATCTCCATCGCTTTTTTCTCTCGCTGATCCCTTTGATCTCTGCTAAACGTTCCGGTTCTTCCTCAATGATCCGAAAGGTATCCTCTTTAAATCTCCGTACAATTCTGGCTGCTAACGCCGCTCCGATTCCTTTAATCGCCCCGGAACCAAGATAACGCTCTATGGATTGTATATCCTCCGGTGCCTGTTCCTCAAAGGATTCCACTTTCATCTGTACCCCATAGGTCGGATGATCCACATACTCTCCCCGCAATTTTCAGGTACATTCCCTCACTGATCACGGAAAATGTACCCACACAGGTCATTTCATCTTCCTCGCCTGCAAAGTTCATAACCGTATATCCATTTTCTGCATTTCTGAACACGATGTGTTCTACATAACCTGTCAATTCTTCCATGGTCTGCATTTTCCTCCGTACAGTTGTTACTATCGTATATATTGAATATCGTTTTCAAACAATAAACAAGGCTGTCCTAGGACAGCCTTACTCTTATCTTTGCTATTCTTATAAGTTATAATTGCGCTTCATCTGTTCATACAGTGTCTGTGCAATTCCAAAATCTCCCTGATCTACTATCTTATCTGCATACTCCTGCATCATCTGGTCTTCAAAGTAGTCTTTTAATTGTCCCATTGACTGGTCTTTGTTGTCATCCTCAGGAATCATTTTTTTCATTTCCTTCATAACCTGCTCTACAAAATATGCTTCAAAATCTTTGCAGACATCCATCAGTTCTTCATCGGAAGCACTGGAAAGATCTCCGGAAATGGTATCATTCAAACGGCTTGCCGAAGCATTCTGAGCCGATGTTGCTGTCTGTTCATACAGATTGCTATAAGGATTGATGCTAATTCCACTCATACCGCTTCCTCCTTATTATCTTCTCAACTGATTTGCCTGTGAAAGCATATCATCAGATGCCTGTATTGCCTTAGAATTCAATTCATAGGCTCTCTGTGCAATGATCAGGTTTACCATTTCATCTGCAACCTGAACATTGGACCCCTCTAAGTAGCCCTGACGCACATTTGATCTGTCCAGTCCGGCTGTTGTTGCCTCATTCATTGGATTACCGGAAGCATCTGTAACTCTCAATAAGGAATCCTGCAATTTTTCAAGTCCCCTGGATTGTTAAACTGGAATAATCCAATACTCTGGTTCATATCCACCGGATTTCCCTGTGCATTTCTGTAATAGAACTGTCCCTGTGAAGTTACGGAAACTTTTTCCGCTGCCACGCCATCCGGTATACGGATCATATTTCCTCGGGAGTCTAAAACCGGATATCCGTCAGAGTTCGTCAGAATAACTCCGTCATTTCCGATGCTCCAGGTAAAATTACCGTTTCTTGTATAGTATGTATTACCATCTGCTCCACGAACTGCAAAGAAGCCTTCGCCGTCGATCGCAAATGCCGTATCGCTTTCACTTGCTAACATTGCTCCCTGTGTAAACATGGAGGTATTAGATGCAACACGCGTACCTAAGCCTACCTGTGCCGGTATCGGTTTGTTCTCGCCGTTTGCTGTTGTTGTTCTCGCCTGTAAATTTTGGTACAGCAGGGATTTGAATTCTGTCTTTTCTGTCTTATAGCCTGTTGTATTTACATTTGCAATATTATTAGATATTGTATCTACATTCGTCTGCTGTGCGATCATTCCCGATGCCGCACTCCATAAAGCTCTCATCATAATTCAAACACCTCTCTTATAGCTTGCCTACCTGATTTACTGCTTTTTGTCTAACACATCGTATCAATCGTCTGAATGATCTTCTGATTTGCTTCATACGCTCTTGTGATCGTGATCATATCGACCATTTCGAAACGACCTGCACATTGGAAGCCTCAATCACTCCCTGTTCTACCTGTGCGCCTGCTGCAACGATCTGTGCTCCGTCTACCGTCTGATAGAGATTTTCTCCAAACTTCTCTAAATAATTATAGTTCGCAAAATCTACTACTCCGACTCTTCCGACCACCGCACGGTTCTGCCAGATATTTCCCTGCTCGTCGATCGTAAACTTCTGGTTCGGATCGATACGGATATAGCCTGCTGCTCCCGGATCAGAATTCATCGCTGCATTCTGGTTCAGCACATAGTCTCCGTCCTTGGTTACCAGATAACCGTCCTTATTTACGGTAAAGGCTCCGTCTCTTGTATATTTTACAGAAGTCTCACCCTGTTTGTTCGTATAAGATATTGCAAAAAATCCATCGCCTGCCAGTGCTAAATCTGCCGGATTGTCCGTCACTTCAAAAGAACCCTGATCATAATTTGTATAGGTTTCTCCGATATGTACCCCCAGACTGATGTCACCGATCCTGCGCGGGATGTTATATGCTGAGGTGTGATCTTTGATTTTTTATTGCATAAGTATCTGCAAATGTCTGCGCCGTACTGCCTTCTTTTTTATAGCCGTTCGTATCTGCATTTGCCAGATTGTTTGTCATGATGTCCATACGGTTCTGCTCGTTCAACATTCCCGTATAGGCTGTGTAGAGTCCTTTTTACCATGTATAAATTCTCCTTTCTGAATAAGGGGCAATGACACCGCTTTCTACGATGCCATTACTTATACACTTCCTGTGTTATCCAGCCATCCGTGACAGGTCTCACGCTTACATCTGTTTGTCGTCGTGATTTCCTGCTAAAAAATTCTACATATTTTCCTGTTCCGATTGCCACACAGGTCATCGGCTCTTCTGCGGTCATCGTGTTAATGCCTGTACGGTCTTCGATCAGTTCTTCTAAACCTCTTAACAGAGCACCACCGCCTGTAAGGACGATTCCTCTGTCTGCTACGTCTGCTGCTAACTCCGGTGGAGTCTTTTCCAATACACTGTGAACTGCTTCTACAATCTGAAGTGTTGCTTCGCGGAGTGCTTCTTCTGTCTCCTCAGAACTTACCTGTACCGTCTTTGGAAGACCTGTTACAAGGTTTCTTCCGCGTACATCCATTGTCTCCGGCTGTGCTAACGGGAAACAGGTTCCAATCTTGATCTTAATGTCCTCTGCGGTTCTTTCACCGATCAGAAGATTGTGTTTTTTTCTCATATAACGGACGATTGCTTCGTCAAAATCATCTCCGGCGATCTTAATGGATGTGCTTACTACAGATCCGCCTAAAGAGATGACTGCAATATCAGAAGTTCCTCCTCCGATATCTACGATCATATTTCCGCAAGGTCTTGCAATGTCAATTCCTGCTCCGATGGCTGCTGCAATTGGTTTCTTCTATAATAGAGAAACTTCTCTTGCTCCTGCCTGATATGTTGCATCTTCTACGGCTTTCTTCTCAACCTCTGTAACACCACTCGGTACGCAGACGCTGATGCGCGGCTTACGAAAGCTCTTCTTACCCAGTGCCTTCTGGATAAAATATTTGATCATCTTCTCTGTGACGGTATAATCTGAAATAACACCCTGACGTAACGGACGTACTGCCACAATGTTTCCCGGGGTTCTTCCAAGCATCAGTCTTGCTTCCTCACCGATTGCTTTGATCTTGTTGGTATCGCGGTCAAATGCCACAACGGAAGGCTCTTTTAGTACAACACCTTTTCCTTTAATATATACTAAAATACTCGCTGTACCTAAATCAATTCCGATATCTGTTGAAACCATTCTGATGTTTCTCCTTTTTCTTCCTGTCCTACCTATATATTATCATTTATAAATTGGATTTATCGATTCTGTTCATCTATAGAAACGCCTATGATACACATTTTTCCATATTCATACTGATTATATACAATGACGTGATGTTTTTAAAGGTTTTTTTTTTTTTTTCTCTGATTTAAGACTTTTTTTAAAACATTTTAAAAGATTCATATTTTATTAACTTTATATTCATACTTTATTCACATATTCAAAGTACTATAATAACGTACTAGCTAAGGCTAATATAATTTTTCATAACTCAAACTGCTCGGGTTCCTAGAACTCGGGCAGTACTCCCCAAAGTTTGAGCTTCCAATCACTTGGAAGCTTTTTTATTTGTCTAATGACTTGTTGGTTTAACGGCTTGTTTGGCTGATACCTTAATAAAAAAGAATCGTGCAGTTTGGGATAGATCACCCTGATTGTGAGCTAGTCCGGGTCGCACGATTTCTTTCTAGGCTTTCTTATTTTGGATTTCTTATTTTTTCTTCAGGTATTTCTTTAAATATTGTCCGGTATAGGAACCTTTGACTTTTGCCACTTCTTCCGGCGTTCCTTTTGCAATGACCGTTCCACCGCCATCGCCGCCTTCCGGTCCCATATCGATGATATAATCCGCGGTCTTGATCACATCCAGATTATGCTCGATGACAACCACCGTGTTGCCGCCGTCCGAAAGCCGCCGCAGGATTTCTATTAATTTATGCACGTCCGCAAAATGCAGTCCGGTGGTCGGCTCATCTAAGATATAAATCGTCTTTCCCGTACTCCGTTTGCTCAGCTCTGTAGCCAGTTTGATACGCTGTGCCTCACCACCGGATAATGTGGTGGATGGCTGTCCCAATCGGATATAGGAAAGTCCCACATCATACAGGGTCTCGATCTTTCTGCGGATAAACGGTACATTTTCGAAGAAAGGCAATGCTTCTTCCACCGTCATATCCAGGACATCATAGATGTTCTTTCCTTTATATTTCACTTCTAAGGTCTCACGATTGTAACGCTTGCCGCCGCAGACCTCACACGGAACGTATACATCCGGCAAAAAGTGCATCTCGATCTTTAAGATTCCGTCTCCGGAACATGCCTCACATCTTCCGCCCTTTACATTAAAACTGAAACGTCCTTTTTTATAACCTCTTGCCTTTGCATCCGGTGTTGCAGCAAAGAGGTCACGGATCATGTCAAAGACTCCCGTATAAGTCGCCGGATTAGAGCGTGGTGTCCTTCCGATCGGAGACTGGTCAATGTCGATCACCTTATCTAACTGCTCAAGCCCTTCGATCTTGTTATGTGCTCCCGGTATCGTTCTTGCACGGTTCAGTTTTTTGGCTAATGTCTTATACAAAATTTCATTGGTCAGTGAACTTTTTCCGGAACCCGATACTCCGGTCACACAGGTCATCACACCGAGTGGCACATCGACATCTATGTTTTTCAGGTTATTTTCTTTTTGCCCCTTTGATCGTCAGATATCCGGTTGGTTTTCTGCGTTCCTCTGGCACCGGTATCTGTATTCTGCCACTCAGATAGGCTCCTGTAATGGATTTTTCATTCTGCATGATCTCTTCTGCCGTGCCGGCAGCAACCACTTCTCCACCGTGCTCACCCGCTCCCGGTCCGATATCCACAACATAATCTGCTGCAAGCATGGTGTCTTCATCGTGTTCTACTACGATAAGGGTGTTGCCTAAATCTTTGAGATTTTTTAAGGTATTTAAAAGTTTGTCATTATCTCTCTGGTGCAGACCGATACTAGGCTCGTCCAGTATATATGCAACACCGACCAGACCGGAGCCGATCTGGGTAGCCAGACGGATACGCTGTGCTTCACCGCCGGACAAACTTCCGGTTGCACGGGCAAGTGTCAGATAGTCCAGTCCAACATCCATGAGGAATCCCACTCTGGCACGGATTTCTTTTTAAGATCTGTTCTCCGATCAACATCTGCTGTTTTGTCAACTCCATATGCTCCAGGAATCCCGACAAGTTCTTAATGGACATCGTTGTAATCTCATAGATATTTTTATCACAAACGGTCACTGCTAAAGATTCTTTTTTTTTCAGTCTTTGACCTTTACACATACCTTACACGGTGTAATTCGCATAAAGGACTCGTATTCCTGTTTGCTGGTTTCCGAACCTGTCTCACGGTAACGCCGCTCCACATTTTTGATCAATCCTTCAAAGGCAACGTCATAGACTCCTTCTCCTCTTTGACCCTTGTAATACACTTTGACGGATTTTCCGTTTGTTCCATTTAAAAGTATATCATGGATGTCCTCCGGCAGATCCTGATATGGCGTATCTAAGTCAAACTGATATTCTTTGGATAATGCCTGCAAAATCGCATAGGTGTAGCTGGACGGATCTGTACAGGACTGCCAGCCCATAACCTGTATCGCTCCCTCGGAAATCGCCAGACTCTTATCCGGTATCATCAAATCCTCATCAAACTCCATCTTATATCCAAGTCCGAAACATTCCGGGCAGGCTCCAAACGGATTGTTAAAGGAAAAACTTCTCGGTTCGATCTCATCAATGCTCACACCACAGTCGGGACAGGAAAAACTCTGGGAAAAACGCAGTGGTTCTCCTCCGATGACATCTACGATCATCAGTCCCTCTGCTAAGTCCATAACATTTTCTATGGAATCCGTCAGACGTTTTTCTATGCCTTCTTTGACGACCAGACGGTCTACGATGATCTCTATATTATGCTTGACGTTTTTATCCAATGGGATCTCTTCACTTAATTCATAGACATTCCCATCCACTTGTACACGGACATATCCGCTCCGCTTTGCTTTTTCAAATAATTTCTGGTGCATTCCCTTACGACCGCGGACTACCGGTGCTAAAAGCTGTATTTTTGTCCGTTCCGGCAGCGACATGATCTGGTCTACCATTTGGTCTACAGTCTGTTTTTTGATTTCTTTTCCGCAGACCGGGCAATGCGGGATTCCAATCCTTGCATAGAGCAGACGCATATAATCGTAGATTTCCGTAACCGTTCCGACCGTAGAACGCGGATTCCGGTTTGTGGATTTCTGATCTATGGAAATTGCCGGAGAAAGTCCCTCTATTTTTTCTACATTTGGTTTTTCCATCTGTCCTAAAAACTGTCTGGCATAGGAGGAAAGCGACTCCATATAACGCCTCTGTCCCTCTGCATAGATCGTATCAAACGCCAGAGAGGATTTTCCCGAACCGCTGAGTCCGGTCAGCACTACAAATTCATTTCTCGGTATGTCGATATCCAAATGTTTCAGATTATGCTCATTTGCTCCTCTGATCTTTATATATTTCCGTTCTTTCATGTTCCTTACCCTTTCTTGCCGGAATCCTGCTTGATCTCTTCTACCATACGTCGTAAATCCAGCATTTTGTCTCTCAGTTCTGCCGCTGCCTCGAAATTCAGATCCGCGGCTGCGCGGTCCATCTGTTTTTTCACATCTTTGATGAGTTTTTCTAACTCTTCGCGGCTCATGGACTCCGGATCTTTCTTAAATTCTATCTCTTCTTTTGCAACTTTCTTAGAAATACTGATTAAGTCGCGGACGGATTTTTCTATCGTCTTTGGCGTGATTCCATGTTCTTTGTTGTATGCTTCCTGTATCTGGCGACGGCGTTTTGTCTCATCGATCGCCATGCGCATAGAGTCGGTAATCGTATCTGCATACATGATGACATGACCATCCTGATTTCTTGCCGCTCTTCCGATCGTCTGTATAAGTGATGTATGGGAACGCAGGAATCCCTCTTTATCCGCATCCAGAATTGCTACCAATGTAATTTCCGGAATATCCAGTCCCTCTCGCAAAAGGTTAATTCCCACTAACACATCAAAGACGTCAAGACGCAGGTCACGGATGATCTCCGCCCGCTCTAACGTATCGATATCCGAATGCAGATATTTTACCCGGATGCCTACTTCCCGCATATAATCGGTCAGATCTTCTGCCATCCGTTTTGTCAATGTCGTAACCAGTACCTTATGATGCCCGGAAATTTCTTTTTTTACTTCTGCTAATAGATCGTCTATCTGTCCCTCTACCGGGCGCACCTGTACTTCCGGATCCAGCAGACCTGTGGGACGAATGATCTGCTCTGTCCGCAGCAGTTCATGCTCATCTTCATATACGTTTGGCGTTGCAGATACAAACAGCATCTGATCGATCTTACTCTCAAATTCCTCAAAGTTCAGCGGACGGTTATCTTTTGCCGACGGCAGGCGGAATCCGTAATCGACCAGTGTTGATTTTCTTGCCTGGTCTCCTGCATACATACCACGCACCTGTGGTATGGTGATATGCGACTCATCCACTATGATCAGATAATCATCCGTAAAATAGTCCATTAAAGTATGTGGTGTTGCTCCTGCCGGACTGCCCGCTAAATGTCTGGAATAGTTCTCGATTCCACTGCAAAATCCGGTCTCTTTTAACATCTCTATATCGAAATTTGTTCTCTCCGCGATCCGCTGTGCCTCTAACAGCTTGTCCTCGCCTTTAAAATATTTTACGCGCTCTTCTAATTCTTTTTCTATATCCACACAGGCACGATTGATCTTTTCCTGCGGCACAACATAGTGGGATGCCGGGAAGATGGAGATATGCTCTAGCCGGCTCTTGATCTCTCCGGTCAGCACATCGATCTCAGTAATTCTGTCTATCTCGTCTCCAAAAAATTCCACACGCACTGCCGTATCACTGTTATTTGCCGGAAAAATCTCCAACGTATCTCCATGCACCCGGAAGGTTCCTCTTCCAAAGTCCATCTCATTTCTTGTATACTGTATATCTATCAACGCCCGGATGACATCATCCCTGTCTTTTTCCATTCCCGGACGCAGAGATACCATCATTCCCATATAGTCTTCCGGACTTCCCAAACCGTAAATACAGGAAACGCTAGCTATCACGATGACATCTTTCCGCTCCACCAACGCGGCGGTCGCCGACAGACGCAGTTTATCGATTTCCTCGTTGATCGAGGAATCTTTTTTGCGATATAAGTATCCGTGGACGGCACATATGCCTCCGGCTGATAATAATCATAATAGGAGACAAAATATTCCACAGCGTTTTCCGGAAAGAATTCTTTGAACTCCCCATACAACTGTGCCGCCAATGTCTTATTATGCGAGATAATCAGTGTCGGCTTATTCAGTGCAGCTATGACATTTGCCATCGTAAAGGTCTTTCCCGAACCGGTCACACCCAGCAGTGTCTCGAACTGGTTGCCCTCCTGAAAGCCCTTCACCAGTGCCTCAATCGCCTGTGGCTGGTCACCGGTTGGCTGATATTTTGATACTAATTTGAAATGCTCCATAAAAAATTTCTCCTGATCATATCCTGTTATCTATCTGTAATGCTTGCAATTTTTTGCAATATGAATGTTTTCGATCTGTTCTTATTATTGTTACCTGTTTAGTATATCATTCAATATAAAAAAAAAGTACAGAACAAAATCGAATGTTTGTTCTGTGCTTTTTTATTTTCCGTCATCTTTTCGAATTTCATCAATGATCCGACCGATATTACAGGTAAGCTGCCCTTTGCACTGATGAATGTCTGATGTCCATCTTTTTGATTCTTGATAATTTGTTCTGCATTTGGTTCAATATCATCTTCATATGAATTTTTATAATGTAATAATAAAAATAATTCAAATGCCGGATTACTGACTGCTAATATATTACTCTTTTCGCCTTCAGCAATCAGCTCATCATAATCAAGTACTTTTTCTTCAAAAATATCTCCATCAAATACAACAATCATTTTATCACGTTCCTTATCAAACGATATTTCCGGATTTTCTTTCTGATCCTCTGCAAACTCGATCAAACGTCTTGGAAATGAAATATCTCTGTCACTCTCCGTTTTTTCAAGCAGACGTATATCAATTGATGGACCATAATTTAATTATCTATAAATGATATTTATATAGTACCTCCTCTCTTTTTTATACTGACTATAGGCGTTTGCGAAACGCCACAAGCCGCATAAATACGGCATATTTTTTGTTACCTATAAACAAATAACTCCTCACCGGATATGGTATATAATAGAGTTGACTAAAAACTATAAACCATTACCAAGAAAGGAGTTATTCTGACATCTATGATAACATATAAACAGCTTTCTTTGGCAGATATTTTTTCAGATTGCCAAAAAAAATTTGAAAATGACAAACCTGCGTTTCTTTCTCTATTGGAAACTCATATCGATATTAATGAGTTTATTCCGATTTCTTTCAGAAATCATTTCTATGCATCTACAGGCAGAACCCGTAAATACCCTTTGCAGGCTTTTCTGTGGGCTTTAATCATCCAGCGTATTTTCTCTATCCCCACAGATCAGCTTCTCTTGATTCTTTTCTCACTTACTCAAAATCACTTCGGGAATTCTGTGGTTTTACTATAGTCCCAGACGCTTCCAAAATCACCCGATTCAAACAGGATTTTTTTAGATGACCTCCAGCTTGTTTTCGATAACCTTGTTGATGTTACCGAGCCTATCTGTCAGGCGATTGACTCTGCAAAAAGCGGATATGACGATCTTTGATTCTTCCGGCATAGAAGCATTTGTTACCGAAAATAATCCCAAGTATGCTAACAGGATCATCAAACAGCTTAAGGCATACGCGAAAGCTCAGGGCTTTGATAAATCCTATGATCCTTATAAAGCTGCCTATGGTTCCATGCCTTCTCATGCTTCTGCTAATCCCGAGATTAAGCAGCTCTATATCAATGGGCATTTTTGCTATGTCTTCAAGTTCGGCATTGTCACTAACGGATTGGGCATCATCCGCCACATATCTTTTTATAACAAAAAAACTTTATGGCTTCACATCCTGATATCGTTGTGGAAAAGAAATCGAATTCTCCAGATGAAGATAAATGTGTTCATGATTCAAAGCTTTTAATCCCGACACTTAAGGACTTCTTTTTCAAGCATCCTTTGATTAATCCAAAAACCTTCATGGGTGATGCTGCTTTCGATACCGCACAGCTCTATAAGAGCCTTCTTACCGGTAACACTTTTTGGTAATGACAAACATTTCTCGAAAGCTTATATTCCGCTGAATGCAAGATCCGGACTTGAAAATCTGGATTATTCCATCCATGAAGATGGTATTCCGTGTTGTCCCCATGATCCTTCTTTACAAATGAAGTACGAAGGCACTTCCAAACTTCGCAGTGGAGTAACAAGATATAAATTTGTCTGTCCAAGAATGAAATGGATTTATGATAAATCAACTCAAAAATCCCATCGTCATTGTTTCTGTGACAACCCTTGTACTTCTTCTAAATGTGGGCGGATGGTCTACATCTACCCGGAAAAGGATCTTCGTGCTTATCCCGGAACGATCCGCGGCACCGAAAAAATGGGATGATACCTATAAAATCAGGACTGTTGTCGAAAGAGATATCAACCACATCAAAGACAATCTCTGTCTTGCAGGACGCCGAACCCAAAATGAGAAGACTCTGCATGCTGATCTGATTCTTGCCGGGATCACACAACTTATTACCGTTGTTCTTGCAGACAGGATCAATCACCACGAATATATTCGAAGCATAAAACCACTCATAGCTTAGGACTTACCACTTTCATAAAGTCCATAGCTTATTAAAGTGCGCCTAAAATGTCCGATTATCCATTTTTCATTCCAGAAGTCGTGCTCTGCGCGAATTCTTCCTTGTTTTGGTTCAAGGTTGCGAACGAGCACCGCGAGTTTCGCAATTACCTAATACTGACTAATATCTTCAATTATTTCGTATGCAATGTTTTCTTTCCCAACATTATAAACACGATATATTCTATATAACTCTCCTTTATCCTTTAATTCTTCTGCCTTTTTCAACTCATTATTACTAAGATAAAAAGGTTCTACCAAATCTCCCGCCGTTGCTTTTACTTCTATATAAAGATTTTTCCCACTTTCTGTAAACGACAACATATCAAAACCATTTCTATGATCTAATGCAACCGAAGGATCAACAAGTTCTGCCAGTTTCTCTTTTCCTGCATTGAGCAGCTTTTGTACCTCTATTGAAGATAAACAAATTTTTTCTTATGCTTCAATCATTTTCCTTGTTAACTACACTTCTACTTTATACCCAGTAAATTGAACCCTCTTTTCCACAGCTTTAACCTTTAAGATATTTTTCCTTTTCCGTCTAATACCTTACGCCTGTTATTCATCAAAAACTGATTTGTCTGCTCAACCCAATCCTGCATACTCATTAAAATTTCATCTTCAGCCATTAATTCTGCGTAATCAATAAACATTGTTACTAGTCTGTTCAGACGAGATAATTCTTTCTCGTTTAAATAATTTTTCGCAATTCCAATATCACGTTTTAAAACCTTACCATTAGGGGCTTCTTTCCATGTGGTTAACCCCATCGCCGGTTTCTCAGAATCAGCACGTTCATATATAAGTTCTGCCGCTGTCTTTCCTGTAACCGCAAAATGCAATTTATTCTGAACAAAGGCATAAAAATTCTTTTTGTGATTTCACTGTTTTTATCGTAATCATAACTACACTGTTCAAAAAACATCTGTAATTTTCTGATAGGCTCTCCGTTCACTTGCTCTAATTTCACGGATACGCTCTAATAATTCCTCAAAATAATCTTTCCCAAAAGGCTTTCCATTTTTTAGCATATCATCATTCAATACAAACCCTTTAGTAATATATTCTTTTAATGTTATTGTAGCCCACTGTCGGAAACGCGTAGCCTTCTTAGAATTAACTCGATATCCAACAGCTATAATTGCATCCAAATTATAACATTTTTACTTTTCTTGTAACATTACGTTGTCCTTCATTTTGAACTATCGAGAATAACTCGGTAGTTGCTTCTTCTTCTAATTCCTCCTCCTTATAAATATTTTTTAAATGTAAAGAGATATTATCAGTTGTGCAATCAAATAAATTTGCCATTGCCTTTTGTGTCATCCAAAAAGTCTCTTCCTTAAACATTACATTCACGCAAATATTTGTACCTTCAATCTGATATAAAACAACCTCATGTTCCTGATTCATTTCTATTTGTTTCCTCATTTTTAATATTTATAAAATACGTTACTTTATCACAAAAATTTTAGATATAACCAATACTTTTTTATTTTTACATTCATTATAGTTCTTTCATTGCACCAATATCAGTCATAAACCATCCATTGATACTTTGATAGCGATTTGAAATGCTCCATAAATTTCTCCTGTTCATATCCTGTTATCTATCTGTGATGCTTGCAATTTTTTTTTTTGCAATATGAATGTTTTTGATCTGTTCTTATTATTGTTACCTGTTTAGTATATCATTCAATATAAAAAAAGTACAGAACAAACTCAAACATTTGTTCTGTACCATATTCCTTATACTCTCACTCTACCTCTTCTCTTCCCCTCTACTCAAATCCCCGGATTCGTTCCACAACCGAATGCCGCCCTGCCAGCAATCGGTAAGCCAGTACCGGAACCGCCACACAGACTGCCAGAACCAGAAAGACTGCTGCCGACACCGGAAGTATCGGAACTGAAAATGCAATGCCACGGTAATTCATCGACTGGTAACACAGATAGGTGATCAGAAGTCCTACGGTTCCTGTCAGGAGTATGGAGCCGCCCGCATAAAAAAGTCCCTCATAGACTAACATCCGATAAACCTGCCGGTCGGTCATGCCCACACTCTCCATGACCGACAGTTCGACCTGTCGGTTCTGGATACTGCCGGAAACCGTATTGATATAATTCATCAGACCGATAAATGCCAAGATCAAAGTAATTCCGATTCCGACACCCTTCATATTTCCCTGTGCCTTTTTCACATTTTCCATTTCTTCTATTTTAGATTCATAAGAAACATCTCTGCTGTCGGAAAGTGACTGAATAGCTTTTATTACTGCCTGTTCCGTCTGAGTGTCATACTCTTCATCATAGAGAACCGTCATATCCTGAACAAACGGATTTTTTACCACTTGCTCTAGCCACTTTTCACTGACGATCAGATCCGGTCCCAGTCCGATCCCTGCATAACGGTTATCATCTGTAACGCCTGCTATCTGAAATGTACATTTTCCCTGCGAAACCGAATTTTCCGGCAGGAGGCAGGTAAGCTCTTTTCCTAAAATCTCCTTTTCCTTTAACTGCACACCGTTTCGATAGAGAATACACACCCTGCCTTCCATAAAATCCTTTTTGTTCACCTTTTTCTGAAACATACTGTTCAGATTTTCAAATTCCGCTTCATCGATTCCTTTCAAATAAGAATAATATTTTTCCGGATGTGCCTTGTAGTCCTCTACCGACTGCTCATACGGTTCAGACATCCACATTTCATATACCGCCCGCATCCATGTGTTGGCAAAATCAGCCTCCCATGGAACCAAGATTTTGGTACTGGTCATCTGGTGCACTTCTTTCACGCCGGAAATGTTTTCGATCTTTTTCGTAAAATCGCTATCTAAAATCGGCTTCCAGTCCTTTGTATCCTCTTTCATCAGTGTATCATTGACAATCTCCATATCTGCATCCATGTAATTCGATACAATGGTCCTTGCTCCCTGACTTTCGATCAATGTGATCAGCACTAAAAATACCGAAAGACCGGTTGCTAACGATAAAAATACAACGGCTGTTTTCTTCTTATCCTTTTTCAACTGTCTGCAAGCCATATTTTTTAACACATGACCTCTTTTCGTCCGGTGCGATTTCCGGTTTGATGTGACGGTACGGTATCCAAGTGCCTCCATCGGTGTGACGGCACAGGCAATTTTGACCGGCTTTCTGCTTCCAAGCAGCAGGGTAATGACCGCAATCAGGATCGTCAAAAGGATAATTCCCGGATGAAATGCCACTACGACTTTTTCACGGATGCCAAGGGAACGCACCACCTCCGGGATAATGAAAAACGAAGTCAGCACTCCCGCAAAAAATCCACCGCCAATTCCAAATATCCCGATCCAGCACATCTGACGTTTCATCAGATTTTTTACCTGCGTTCCGGTCATTCCGACTGTCTGGAGTAAGCCGTAATAGCGGATATTTCCGGAAACCGATAAATAGAGAATATTGTAGATCAAAAGGTATGCACTCAAGCAAGTGATGAATGCCAGTCCCACCATTCCCCTTAAGATCCGTACGGAATTGGAGGTTTCGGCTGTAAAAAACAGTGCCTGCTGCACTCCTAGATCCATCTGCTCCCGAAACTCTTCCTGTTTTTTTGTCGTCAGGATTTTACTTTTGAACTGCAGATACATTCTTCCGGAACGAACATCCGACAACTGATAACCGGACTGCTGATAAAATTTTTTTAGAAACAAAAAATACTTTTTTTTCGTACCGTATCCGTCCCAGATCCCACAGATTTTAAAGGTTTTCTCCTTCGGTTCTGTTCCGTTATCATCACCGTAGGTCAGTGTAAACGTGTCACCGATCCCCAGTCCCGAAAGCCCGCAGTCCTCCAATGCGGTCTGCGTGACCATCACTTCATTTTCCTGTTTCGGATAATGCCCCTTTGTTTCTTTTTCCTTGCCGGAGCCTTGATCTCGTCCCAGTAAGTTTTATCGCTGTAGATCAGCCCCGTATGCAGGGTATCATCCCATTGGGTGCTGATCGCATAACCCGCCACGCCGACTTTTCCTATCTTCGATACCTCACTGCTGTTTTCACACTTTTTACCTGTTCTTTCGTCATTCCATACATGATAGCATCCATGTCCTCACCACTCAAGCGGATGTTCTGACGTTTTTCCATTTTTACATAGGTAAGTCCTACCGTAAAAATCGAAAAGAGCATAAAAAACTGCCAGAAAGACAGCACACACCAGTACCAGATTTTTTTGCCCTTATTCCGAAAAAAGGAAGTCTTTGCCATCCTTTTGATGACCTGCTGATTATTATTTTTCAGCATCTTCATCACTTCCCTTCCGTATTTTTCCGTCCTCAATACAGACGATCCGGTCTGCGAGCTGCGCAATATCCATATCGTGAGTGATCAGTATCAGTGTCTGCGAAAAACGTTTTGCCGCAACGCGCAAAAGTCCCAACACCTCATGACCTGTTCCGGAGTCCAGGTTTCCGGTCGGCTCATCTGCAAGAATGATCGCCGGTTTCGATGCAAGTGCCCTCGCGATCGCCACGCGTTGCTGCTGGCCGCCGGACAACGTCCCCGGAAGTGCCTCTGCCTTTTCCTGCAAATGCAGCATATCCAAAAAGTTCCCCGATAAATTTTTCATCCACATAACCGCCGTCTAACTCGATCGGCAGTACAATATTTTCATAGACATTCAGATCCGGTACCAGATTATAATTCTGGAATACAAATCCCACTTTTCTTCTGCGAAAAATGGCAAGCTGTTCTTTTTTCAATTCCGACAGCTTCTTTCCGTCTACAAAGACCTCTCCCGAAGTCGGGGTGTCGAGTCCGCCCAGCATATGGAGCAGGGTGCTCTTTCCGCTTCCCGATTTTCCGATCATTGCGACAAATTCTCCACGCTCTACCGTAAGATCCACGCCGTCCAATGCTTTTACCGTATTTTCTCCAAGCCGGTAATATTTTTTCAATGCCTGTGTTTCTACCATCCATGTCTTCATCTTTCTTTCCTCCTTATAACACAAGCATAATGGTAAAAAAATCTCAAACCTGTCACAATCTTTAACTATCACAAAATTGTGATAATCTGTTCCTGTAAAGCGACGCTCTTTCACAAGGAACTCATTCGCATGTATCTGTTATTTTTCAACCAGTCTTTATCCATTTGGCAGGAAAATCCGAAATTCTGCTCCCGCTCCTGCTTCTGATACCACTTCGATATAACCTTCCTGCATCGAAATGATCTCTCTTGCTAAATAGAGACCCACGCCGATCCCTTCTTCGTCATGCACCTCCGGTTCCCGATAAAACCTTTGAAAAATCTCTGCCTGCCGTTCTTTTGCAATCCCCTTTCCCGTATCTTTGACACTGATCCTTGTAAAAAATTCCTCTTTCTTTGCCGAGATCCATATCTTTCCACCGGCATCCGTATACTTAACTGCATTTTCTAACAGATTAAAAACTGCCTCCTCCGTCCATTTGCTGTCGTGAGAAACCGTTAAATCCTCTTCACAGTCCACATAGATTTCCATCTGTTTCTTTCCCGCCCTTGGAACGATCGCCGAAACCGCACGATACAAAGTATCGTATACCGATACATCCTTTTTCCGTATTTCAATAATACCGGTTTCTAAACGCGACATTTTAACCATGCTCTGTATCAGAAAATCCAGTTTTTTAGTCTGCTGCTCCATCCGGTTTAAAAATTCTGCCGTCTCTTTTTCGTCCAAATCCCTGCCTGCAACAGTTCTAAATAAACTTTCAGATTTGCGATCGGTGTTTTTGTCTGATGTGAAATATCGGAGATCAGCTCCTTCATCTGCTGTTTATCCTTTTTGCTTTCTTCCTCTTTTTCACTCCAGATTTCCTGCAATCTCTTGAAGCGGACCGATATTTTTTTCCCCACAGGCTGTCATCCATTTCTTCTTCCACGGAAATCTCTGCTCCTGTCGCCAGTGCATCCAATGCCTGCTCAATTTTTCCGAAAATTGATCTATTTCTTTCTTTTTCCGTCCTAATCTCATGCTTCTGCCCACTGATAACCCATTCCATAAACGTTCAAAATATAGCGATGCTCTTCATCTTCAATCTTTTTACGCAGCCGGTTGACATTGACCGCTAAAGTATGCTTGTCCACATAAGCGCCCGTGGAATCCCACAGTTTTTCTAACAATACGGAATATGTCAAAAGAACTCCTGCATTTTCCGTAAAATAACGAAGCATCCGAAATTCTGTCGGTGTCAGAACACATTCTTTTCCACCGACCCACGCTCTTGCCGCATCAAAATCCACGCGCAAAAATCCATCCTCAAAACATCTGTGTTCCTGTCTCGAACCGTTTCTGCACAAAACATCGATCTTTTTCAGAAGGATTTTCATGGAAAAAGGCTTGGTCACATAGTCCTCTGCCCCCGCTTCATAGCCGCACAGCGCATCCTCTTCTAAATCTCTTGCCGTCAGAAAAAGCACCGGAACCGGTGTGCGTTCCTTCACCCATTTGCAAAAATCAAACCCTTCGCCATCCGGCAGATTGACATCTAAAAGGATCACATCCGCACCTTCTTTTAAAAACAGTGTTTTTGCATTCTGGACAGAATCCGCACTTTCTGTCAGATAGCCTGCTTTTTTGCAGTGCATAACAGATTCCTTCTTTTAATTCTCTATCATCCTCAACGATCAGTATTTTTTTCATGATTTTTCTTTATCTTTTCCTCCCACTCATGCAGACGTTTTGCTGCCTCCGGATTCTGTTTTTCCAATCTGTGCTCTAAGCGGACACGGCTTGCCTCTAAACGTTCTAAGACCTCCGGATGTTCCTTTTGTACCTGTTCCATGATCCTGCGTCGTCTCTTTTCGATCAGTTCGAGGATCACGGCACGGTTATCCTGTGCACTCAGATTCTTAGAAAGCTCATCCATGTGCAACTCCATACGTCTTAGGAACTCGTCCTCGTCAATCACACCAAGGCTGTGCCAGGTTTCCATATATTTTTCTAAGCCCTGCTCTGCTAAATTCTCTAAATCCGGCATCTTTTGAATATTTTCTAAGACAAGGTGTACCCGCTTTTCAATCTCTTCTACCGTATCTTCGCCAAACGCCCAGGTGAACTCTTCCAACGTATTTTCCGCTTCTGCCGGAATACTCATTAAGAATTTCTGTTTTCTCTCATCCAGCCCGCTCAGTACATACGGCTCCTGCAGTCCTGCATCGTGAAGTGCCGCCGTAATGGTACGCCGCACGTGTCCTTCCTCGATCAGATGACCAATGCCTAACTTTCGCATCTGTACATTGACGGTATCCATGTGCTCTGTCAGATAAAAACGGATGCCGCGTTTTTGCAGATTTTCCGCTAACAGCTCTAAGCGGTCTGCTGCTGTAATGTCGATTCCCGTGACCGCTCCCGCATCCACGATCACTACTTTGGTATCGTCCTTGATATGACTTTCAATATCCTCCTGAAAAATCTTTATGTTTGCAAAAAAGAGACTTTCGCTGAACTGATAGATCAGCACATGTTCGATCTCATAGGCATAGCGGTTTTTCTTTCTGTCATAAAAACCCTCCCTGCCCGGAATGACTCCCAAAAACGCTCTTGGAGGATTCGTTGCCCGAAGGATCACAGCCACAAAAGAGAGTAACATTCCGATAATGACTCCGTAAATGGTTCCAAGTAACAGCACGCCTAAAAAAGCCGCCACAAAAATATAAAATTCATTTTTGCTGACCTCATAGAGGCGCTTTGCTAAATCAAACTCCACCACCTTCATCAGTGCAGAAATGACGATCGCCGTCAGCACCGGAACCGGAAGATAGCCGATAAAACCGGTTCCAAACAGCAGTAACAGTATCATGGACAATCCTGCCGTAATGGATACCACCTGTGTTTTTCCACCATACTGCTCATTCATAGATGTTCTGGATATACTTCCGTTAACCGGACAGCAGCCCACAAATGCCGCCGCTAAGTTGCTGACACCACAGGCAAGGATCTCCTGATTCTCATCAATCTTATATCCGTTCTTCATTGCGAAATTATTCTCTGACAAAAGTGTTTCCGCCATGATGACTACCGCCACCATCAATCCGCGTCCCGCTGCCTGTGTCAGATTGACCATTCCCAGTTCCGGGAAGAAAAAAGAAGGCATTCCCGGCTCTACTTCTGCTAACAGGCGTACCCCATACTCATCAATATGACAGACACAGGTCAAAAAGACTCCGGCAGCCATGACGACCACCGCCATCGGAAACTTCGGAGCAAATTTTCTCACTACCACGATTGCCACTAAGGAAGATACCCCAAGAATAACCGAAACTATGTTAATATTTTCACATGCTTTGATGATATGGCGTATCAGTTCTACCAACTCTCCCGAACCGGAACTGCTTCCTAAGATTTTCGGGATCTGCATGAGGATGATCGTCACGGCGATTCCGCTGATGAAGCCTCCCATGACAGGCGTAGAAATAAAATCCACTATTTTCCCCGCATGGAATAAATAAAAGACCAGCAGCCACACACCCGCAAACAGCGCCACCATCGGCACAAACTGCATTGCCTCTTCCGATGCCGGTGCAATGCCAAGCGTCGCTAATGCCGCACCTACGATCGCCGCCGGTGCTGCATCGACTCCCATGATAAACTGTGGCGACGTAGAAAAGATCGCAAATAACAAAATCGGAAATACCGAGCCATAAAGTCCGTAAACTGCCGGAAGTCCCGCTACCTCCGCATATCCCATCGCGATTGGTATGGACACTGCCGCCATGATGATGCCCGAAAGGATATCTTTTGGCAGATACTGTACTTTATAATTTTTGCATGTGTGAAATAGTCCTGTCTTCATTCCAATCTCTCCCTGAATTTTTGTAAAATCGAAACAGGGAATGCCTCGTCTTCCGATGCACTCCCTGTTATTTTTACCTGATTTTCTTTAGCGTCTTCCGCAACACTGTTTGTATTTCTTTCCACTGCCACATGGACATGGATCATTCGGATATACCTTTGCTGTCTCACGGCGCTTTGGAGTCGCTGCCACAGAATCATCTTTATTCGTTCCGGTTACTTTTGCAACCTGTTCTCTCTCTACCTTCTGCTCAATGCGGACATGGAAGAGAAGTCTTACGGTATCTTCCTGAATGTTCGCGATCATATCATCGAACATGTCAAATCCGCTCATCTTGTATTCTACTAACGGATCTTTCTGTCCATATGCCTGCAGACCGATACCCTGACGAAGCTGGTCCATATCATCAATATGATCCATCCATTTTCTGTCGATAACCTTTAATAAGATCACACGCTCTAATTCACGCAGTGCTTCCGGTTCCGGGAACTCTGCTTCTTTTGCTTCGTACAGCTTCACTGCCTGTTCTTTCAGCTTATGCTTTAACTCTTTGACATCTTTTACTTCATCTGTCAGTGCTGCCGTGATCGGTTTTAACGGAATGATCGGAAGTAACAGCTCATTCAGTTCTGTTAAATTCCAGTCCTCTTTTGGAATATCGGAGGAAATGCAGATATCGATCGTATTTTCCACACGATCCGTGATCATCTTATAGATCACATCCCGCATACTTTCGCCGTTTAATACGCGGCGGCGCTCTTCGTAGATGATCTCTCTCTGATCGTTCATAACCTGGTCATATTCTAACAGATTTTTTACGGATACCAAAGTTGTTACCCTCGATCTTCATCTGTGCTTTTTCAATCGCATTGGTCAGCATCTTATGCTGGATCTGCTCACCTTCCGGAACACCGAGTGCATTGAAAATGTCCATCAGCTTCTCAGAACCGAACAGACGCATCAGATCATCCTCAAGAGAAATATAGAAACGGGACTCACCCGGATCTCCCTGACGACCGGAACGACCACGCAGCTGGTTATCAATACGTCTGGATTCGTGACGCTTCTGTACCGATGATCTTCAGACCGCCCGCAGCGCGTGCTTCATCGTCTAACTTAATATCGGTACCACGACCTGCCATGTTAGTCGCGATCGTAACTGCTCCGTGCAATCCGGCATCTGCTACGATTTCTGCCTCCATTTCATGGAACTTCGCATTTAAGACCTTATGCTGAATTCCTGCTTTTTTCAAAAGCCGGCTGATCTCCTCGGAAATATCAATGGTAATGGTTCCGACCAATACCGGCTGACCTTTTTCATGTGCCTTGATCACTTCCTCAACTACTGCATGATATTTTTCTTTTTTCGTCTTATAAACGGCATCCTGTAAGTCCTCACGGATAACCGGTTTATTCGTAGGAATGACGATAACGTCCATTCCGTAAATATCACGAAACTCTTTTTCCTCTGTTAAAGCGGTACCTGTCATACCTGCTTTTTTATCATATTTATTAAAGAAGTTCTGGAAAGTAATGGTTGCTAATGTCTTACTTTCTCTCTTAACCTTTACATGCTCTTTTGCCTCAATTGCCTGATGCAGTCCGTCAGAATAACGGCGGCCCGGCATGATACGTCCGGTAAACTCGTCTACGATCAATACCTGATCATCCTGAACGACATAGTCCTGATCGCGGAACATCAGATTGTGTGCACGGAGTGCTAAAATAATGTTGTGCTGGATCTCTAAGTTGTCCGGATCTGCAAGGTTGTCAATCTTAAAGAACTGCTCTACCTTCTTCACACCATCCTGTGTCAGGTTTACGACTTTATCTTTTTCATTTACGATAAAATCTCCGCTCTCTTCCACTTCAATTCCCATGATGGCATCCATCTTGGAAAACTCCTGGCTCTCTTCGCCTCGTACCAATTGTCTTGCTAAAATATCGCAGGCTTCATAAAGACTGGTAGATTTTTTCCACTCTGACCGGAAATAATAAGCGGTGTTCTCGCTTCGTCGATCAATACGGAGTCAACCTCGTCGATAATTGCATAATGAAGGCCTCTTTGTACCAGCTGCTCCTTGTAAATGACCATGTTGTCTCGCAGATAGTCAAATCCAAGTTCATTATTCGTAATATAAGTAATATCACAGTTATATGCCTCACGGCGCTCATCGTTGTCCATACTATTCAAAACCACACCTACGGTCAGTCCTAAAAAAATTCATGAACTTTTCCCATCCACTCGGCATCACGCTTTGCCAGATAATCATTGACTGTAACGATGTGTACACCTTTTTTCCTTCCAATGCATTCAGATATGCCGGAAGTGTGGATACCAAGGTCTTACCTTCACCGGTTTTCATCTCCGCAATACGTCCCTGGTGCAGTACCACACCACCCATAAGCTGTACACGGTAGTGCTCCATGCCAAGAACACGTCTTGCTGCCTCTCTTACTGTTGCAAATGCCTCCGGAAGCAGATCGTCTAATGTCTCGCCTTCTTCTAAACGTTTCTTATACTCTTTTGTTTTATCTCTCAGTTCTTCATCAGACAATGCCATCATGGAGTCCCGCATTGCCTCAATCTTGTCTACGATTGGATTTACAATTTTAAGTTCCCTGTCACTATGCGTGCCAAACAATTTTTCTGCTATCTTCATATTCGATCTCCTATCGTCTCTGCCATCTTTCCCATAGCAGTCTTTCCTAAAATAAAAAATACTTGCATACAGAAAATATTTTATCACGATTTCCCCAGTGAAACAATACATAATCCCCCCATAAAGCTATGAACGAATTATTAAATTTTTGTAAAAATAACTTCCTATTATAAACTTCATGCTATAATATCAGAGGATTCGGGTTTCAACATGGTATTTTTGATGTTATATACCAGATTACACAAATGAGACATTTCATGTTTCCTTGTGCAGACCATTCAATGAACCTCATAAAACAGAAATCATGTTCGCTAAGGAGCTCCATGATTTCTAGAGTTTCATTTCCATTGCACAAAAAGAAACCTTCCATATCTCATTTGTGCAATTAATAAAAGTATCGTTAAAATATCATGTTGAAGCCCGAATCCGGCAATCAAAATCGTTTTTTACAAATTTTATAAAACGCAAAGGAGGAACATTTATGTATACTTATCAGACGAAAGGAACCTGTTCAAAACAGATCGATATTGAATTAGATGGCAACATCATCAAACATGTAAAAATTCTACGGTGGCTGTGACGGAAACCTGCAGGCGATCCCAAAACTGGTAGAGGGCATGACGATTGACGAAGTAGAGAAAAAGGCTGAGCGGCATCTCCTGTAACGGCCGTCCGACTTCCTGTGGTGATCAGTTAGCAAGAGCCTGTCGCGAGGCATACGAAGCATCCAAATAATTCGTTTTTGTTGTACTAATTGTTTGTTTTATTCTCAACTTTCAGATAATTTATTATTTATTTAAAAATTTTAAAATTTCTTGTTGACAAACCTCATTCTATCTGTTAATATAAAATCAACAAAAGAACAGAAGACAAATAAAAAACAAGGAGGTACAGTCCAATGGGAACATAAGACTACAACGAAAAAGCATTTAAGAATGGCAGTTTTCATAATCTGAAATTCAAAGAAGGATAAAAGGATAAAGTCGAATACCAATCGAACAAAGAACTTAACAGGAAGAGTTCATAAGCCGGAAAGAATAAAGATTTTGGAATCCGATTTCAAAAATGAAAAAAGAACTTCAGCACCTCGTGAAAAAGCTGAATTCAAAAAATCTCCAACACAATCGCGATTGGATGATTTATAAAAAATAAAAACAAGGAGGTACGGTCCACCAAAAACGTAAGCTAAACCCAAAAAGAAACACAAGAAGAAAGTGAGGACAGTCCATTGGATTATGAAGTTTAAAGGCATCATCTTTGAAGAACTTATTCAGAGGTGGTGCTTTTTTTGTGTGATTTTTTATGTCTGCTTTTAGCGGCAACTGCTACCCTGCATATCTGACGGATACATTCTGACTCCATGCATACGATCCACGCATAAGCTGAGAGGTATCAACCAGGGATGCACACCTTGACATTCTCCCTGCGGATTGCTATAGTAGCAACGTTAACGTATAACTACATAAGATTATAGGACACAGGAGGTTTTATTATGTCCAATTTTTTTGCTTTTGCAACAAAAAACAGCTGGGATGAAGATGTCTTTCAGCTTACTACCGGTGGTATTCTCACCATTGTTGCACTAATCGTCATCTTAATCGCAGCTGCTCTTTTTATTCATAGTCGTAAGGGCTCCCACAAGCTTTCCACAAAGCAGTTAGTATTTTCTGCTGTTGCTATGGCCCTTGGAACCGTAACATCTATGATTAAGCTGTTTCACCTTCCAATGGGCGGCTCCATTACGCTGTTCAGTATGCTGTTCATTGTATTGATCGGTTACTGGTACGGTCCGGAAGTCGGTATTATGACTTCTGTTGCTTACGGACTTTTACAGTTCGTCATCGATCCGGTCTTCTATTCCATTCCACAGTTGCTGGTAGATTATCCTCTGGCTTTTGGTGCATTGGGATTATCCGGTTTCTTCCATGACTCCAAACACGGACTGATCAAAGGCTACATCGTCGGTGTGCTCGGGCGATATGTCTTTGCATTTTTATCAGGACTCTTATTCTTTGCTGCATACGCAGAGGGAAGCGGAATGAGCGCTCCGGTTTATTCCTTAGTTTATAACGGATTCTATTTAATACCGGAAGCCATCATCACTTTAGTGATCATTGCAATCCCTGCTGTCAGCAAAGCATTGCAGCACATCCAGCAGCTCGCCCGTGAATAATCTACAGATCATCCTTTAACTGCTGGTATACTTCGGATGTCTTCTCGTCTTTATCGGCTGAGAAGATATAACATCCGTCTTCCGTCTGAATCAGGATAAATGCCTGATTCTGCGGATTGACATTCATTCGGCATTCGCCAAATCCTTCCACATTATAGATTCCTCTTTGTAAATTATCCATACCGGTTCCAAATACTTTACTGTTGCTTGGAAGTTTATCTAAGAACATAATAAACTGCATTGTATCGACATCTATCGTGTAATTCGTTCTTGTCTGTCCCGATTCCAGGACTCCGTCTTTATAAGTAAGTGTCAACGGAAGTGATTGTGCACGGACTAAATATACTCCAAATACCAATAACAGAGCGATCAGTACCCAGGCTAACACGCTCAGGAATTTTCCCATTGGTTTTGCATGGTTGATACAGGTTCCGACTCCGATCTTTTTTTCGCCATTCAGACGCGTATCACCCGGATTATAATAAAAAATTCCATGTCTCCACTGCTCATCGATCTGTGGAAGGGAACATCCATCCATATAATGATGTTCTGCTTTCAATGTTTTTACTCTGGCATTCGCAACCCAATATGGCAGATAGCTGCATACGACCAACAGTAAAAATAGGATCATCCAGAGCAATACCTGTACGGTTCCATTGTCTGTTCCAAACATCACTGCCGGCGCAGCCACAAAGATCACTGTGAAAATTCCCAGCATCGTCATATATTTTTTCTGAACCCCTTTGATCTCCTCGTTTTCTAATTTTTCATTTGGAACCGTAATTGAAAAAATCTCATTTTCTCCCGGATTCTTTGCTTTCCACATAATTCCAAACTGAGCGATTAATACGATATAATAACAAACTGCAATGATAATGCTGACGTTCATGCCAACTGCTCCTTTCTACTACCTACTCTGCTTTTTATGATCAGCGTCCCTTCATGGCCGCCTTACATTCATACATCTTCTGATCTGCCCGCTTGATCGTATCGTGAATATCATGATCGGACTTCTTATCATACGCTGCATAACCGGATGCTACAGACATTTTATTTTCAAAAAATCTTCCATTCAATGCCTCGATCCTGTCGTTCATTCCTCTTCGCAACTCCATGAATTCTTCTTCGGTAACACCTTCTGTTACTGCACAGAATTCATCTCCACCGATCCGATAGACTTTTCCATACATACCGAAAATATCCTGAATGATCTCACTGCATACAATAATGTAATAATCTCCGGTCGCATGACCATGTGTATCGTTAAAATATTTCAGATTGTTCAGATCGAACATAACTGCTGCCGACTTCTGTGTTGCTTCATATGACATCAAATCATGTTCAAATGCCGTACGGTTAGAAAGTTTTGTCAGTGCATCGATTCTTGCTTCCTTCGAGATATTTTCAAACTGCTCACCTAAACGCATCAGGTGAATGGAATTCTGAAATACAATGCAAAGCATGATCACGATATAGGCCAGTAGGGCATATCGGCTCAATCTTGCAGAATCCACCGTCTCACACTGCAGATAACGTACCATATCATATCCCACAAAAAACAGAAGTTCACCCAGACACAGCCCCTGTATGATCATTCTTCTTCGTTCTTTTTTCTTACCCTGTACAATCCGTTTTCCAACGATCCAGAGCATCCAGAGGAATCCGATACCGTAGACAACGTATGCCATCCATATGGTTTCCCCTATAATCTCTGATCCCCAAAAAAACTGCAGAACCGTTGTCACTACAAGTATCACCACATTGGCAACACAGATTCCATCATATATCTTACTTTCTTCTACTTCACAGAAATTTTTCACAAATGAAACCAGTGGAATTAAAAGCATCTGGAATACGATAAATGCCACCTGATTTCCCCTCACATTCTGGGCATAGATCAGAGAGATGATCTGTGTCTGAATACCGGACCAGAATGCCACAACAATAGAAAACACTCCCAGCCAGTATAAATAATCCGGCACATGGAGTTCCCGCTGGAAATACATCAATCCGATAATAATTGCCAGTCCAATGGCAAACATCAATATTGATGCAAATAGAGCCAAAGAACGGTCTGTAATAATATCAACGACAATCTTTGCACTGTCGCCATATATAATATCCGGAAGAGTCTCTGCTTTATCTTCGTAGACCGGTTCTAACTCAATGGTTAGTGTCTTTCCTGCATACTCCGACGAAAAGAAAGATTGATAAAAGTCCAGGTTGTTCCCGGTGTCTTACTGGTTTTTTCATAGTCCTTTGGAATATTAAAAGAATAGACCATTTCATTATCCACATAAGCATGTATCACATTATGTCCCATATAAAATGCTACCGTGTCACCATGTGCAATCTCCTGCGGAAGCTGTTTTTTTAATATGAATTTTGTCTCATTATTTTTTTCTTGGAAGTGTATCGGGGAGCTCCTTATAAAACTTTTCCTGTTTTCCTATCTGAACTGTCCAGTTGTCATCGTAACTTCTCTGCTTCGCATTCGTAAGGGTATTTCCTTCATCTTTTGCGCTTACAATCAAAACAACGGCCAGTAGCAATCCGACAATGGCCGTTATAATATATTCTTTAAAAACCTTCATATGCTCACCTGCTCCTGTGTCGCATATAGCTTCCTATATGTAACTGTAAATTTATATATATTGTACCATAGACCCCCTGTAGATTCAATGAAATAATGCCCTTTTTCCGGCAGTTTCCCCGCATTTACAATCCGTCGGTTTTCCTATATTTACGTTCATTATTGCGCGACTTTTTATTGTTTTTTATTTAATATTTATCTTTTTATTGTTTTCACATAAATTTCACAATTTTATTAGCACTCATCTATTGACAGTGCTAATAATCAGTGCTATAGTTCTACTTGAACAAAGGAAATAGAGAAATAAGAAAATCGAAACCGAGTTCAAACATAACTTCAACACTTCGGATTCTCCGACAGTGCTTAAATATCAACAACGTCATAGAAAGGAGACATGACTTATGATGATGCCTAGTATTTTTGGAGAAAACTTATTTGATAACTGGATGGACTTCCCATTTGAAGATGAATTCTTTGGTAAGAAGAATCCTCTGTATGGAAAACATGAAAAGAACCTTATGAAGACAGATGTCCGCGAAACCAAAGACGGCTATGAAGTAGACATTGACCTGCCGGGATTTAAGAAAGACAATATCTCAGCACAGCTTCAGGATGGTTACCTTACCATTTCTGCCAGCAAAGGTCTCGATAAGGATGAACAGGAAAAAAAGACGGAACCTACATCCGCAAAGAGCGCTACAGCGGCAGCATGAGCAGAAGCTTCTATGTAGGCGAAGGCGTTACCCAGGACGATGTTCATGCAAAATTTGAGGACGGAATCCTCAGACTGAGCCTTCCTAAGAAAGATGTAAAATCTCTTCCAAAGGACAACTACATTGCAATTGAAGGATAATTCTCCTTTAATAAGTTCCTTTCAGAAACATAATCTCTAGTGAAAAATCCGGATGCCGACTGGCACCCGGATTTTTTTATCAATCTTTCTTATAACGCCACATAATGATTGCCGTTACCAGCATTAAAAAATGCTGATCTGTATTCTCCGCAGACCGGCTTCTGCAAAATAACAGGTAATGTATGATTTTTTTCCGTTAGCACTCCCCGGGAATACGGCGATACCGGATGCGACTTCTATCAGCACATTCAATCCTGCCAATGCACCGGACGGCACATATCCTAATCCGTTCATACCGCACTCTCCTTTCATTTCATTCTGATCTTTATCGTTTTTAGATTAACACCTTTCGAAAAATCCCGTCAACATTTTTCACGCATCTGATAACGGAAGGTCAGATAGAAGATGATTCCTTTCGCTACGGAGGTCAGCGTCAATGCCCACCAGATTCCATCCAGACCTAATGAGGTACGACTTAAAACCATTGCTAACGGAATACGCATAGAGGTCGCCGTAATACTGATCACACTGCACAGTTTTGTCTTGCCAAGGCCGGACAACGCTCCGATCGCCATCAGTTCCACGCACATAAATGCTTCGCTGAATCCGATGATGATCAGATAACTGATGGCTATTTCCATGGCTTTTTCTTCATGGAAAAAATACTCCGGCTATCGGCCCCGGAAAAATAATAAATGCCAGCATGATCAAAGCTCCCCAGATAGCTACCGTCCAAAAGGAGATCCGATAACCCTCCTGCACACGGTCCATTTTTTTCGCACCATAGTTCTGACCGACGAAGGCATTTAATGCCGCCGCAAATCCGTCTGCCGTATTCCAGGAAACAGATTCTATCTGTCCGCCCACCCGCTGGGTTGCGATCGCTTCTGCACCAAACGCTGCCACCATTCTGGTCAGCACCATGGAGATCATACAGTATACCATTCCCTGTATTGCCGTAGGACCTCCGATCTTACAGATGTTTCAAGTTCTTCTTTGGAAAACGGTTCAAAAAGGCGGATTCCTTTGAGTACATTTTCTTCTTTTTTCGAGCGGAATACTCCGACCATCATCACAAGCATAACGACGAGCTGTGCGCTGACCGTCGCAACTGCTGCTCCCGCCACTTCAATCCTCGGAAACGGCCCTACTCCTAAGATTAAAAGAGGATCTAATAACAGGTTGATGAGCAGTCCGATAAAGTTCGCCACAAACGGTGTCTTAGAATCTCCCTGCGCCGTATACAATCCGGTCAGTGTCAGGTTTAAAAAGGAAAACAGGATCAGACCGCAGGTGATGCGCATATATATTTTTGCATCTAGGATTGTTTTTACACCCTCTAATTTAAAAAATCCGACCAGCGGATCTGTAAACAACAGACTGACTGCCGCAAAGGCAAGTCCTAAAAAGGATTGAAAGCTGCACGGCTGTCTTAGCATACCGGTGTGCCTGCTCTTTATCTCCTCGTCCAAGACACTGTGCCACATGCACCTGTCCACCCATACGGGCAAGTGAAGCAAGTCCCTGTGACAGCCAAACATACATGCCGCCGACTCCCACCGCTGCCACTGCCTTAGAGCCTAACAGTCCGATCCACGCCATATCCGTGATATTATAAAGTGTTCCTAAAAAAGGAAGAGATCATGATCGGCACCGCCAGTCCGGTCAGTGATTTTAAGATCGGCCCCTCTGTAAGCGGAACCTGTTTTTGTATCTTCATTTGTATTGCTCCTTCTATATGATCAAAATTTCTCGTTTTTTCATTTCAGCCACGGAATAGCTTAAATCATTTTGTCCGATCTTTCAATATCATTTTACTTCCTTTTCTTATAAAAAGGGTATGACTAACTGTTCTTTGGCTCTTGATGTTGCCACATTGATCAGTTCTTTATTATTTTTTAACCAGTCATAGGTGCCCTGCCCGGTCTGCTCTGTCAATGCAAGTGAAAAAAGTACAACATCCTTTTCGTCCCCCTGAAAGGCATGGACTGTGCCACATGGTACATCTTTCATACCGTTTTCCTGCAACATGGCATGGATCAGCTCTTTTTGATTGGTAAACGGTGTGATCACACCGATACTTTTATCGGGATTATCTTTGATAAACTCTATGATCTCTTCCGCTTCCCTTGGTGCGGTATTTTTTTGTAATTCGTGGTATTCCCTGCAATATTTTTTTTAAATATCAGCGGTGTATCTGCCTGACTCTGACTGTTGATCACCAGTTTGTTGTTATAATATTTCTGATTGTTAAATGCAATGATCTTTTCATTGCAGCGATAATGGTGGCTGAGTAAAATTTCCTCACTGACCGCATCACAGGCTAAATACGTTTTATAGATGGAATTTTTGATATAGTCGTATTCTTCCGTTACGCTATATATTTTTTTCAATCTTTCATTATCTGCCGGATGCAGCAAAATGACCGGACTCAACTGCTGCGGATCGCCGACTAACATCAGACTCCGCCCTCTTATGATCGGCACTAAAGACATCGCAATGTTTCCCTGGCTTGCCTCATCCATTATGACCATGTCAAAGTAGGTTCCCGGCTCTCCGAGTTTATGTGCCGATATGGATGTTGTCGCAATGATCGGAAAGATCTTTTGGAATTTTTTAAGTTTTCCGCTTTTCGTATATAAGCATTGAACTGCTGCACTTTTTTTTTCTTTTCGTCTGCACAGTTTATGATTTGCATCAATTCCTGATTCTTTGGTTCTTTGAGCCGCTGGATGTATTTTTTGCCGAAGTATAATACAGATATTTTTTAAACATTTCTTCATCTTCCACAACCAGCTTTAATGCCTCTTCATCGGTAATGTCTCCGATCTGCGCCAGCTTTTCACGGACTTCGGCTAACTGCACGCCCTGTAAGTCCGTCTGAAACATCAGATGTTGATTGGAATCTGCCATTTTTTAAGATGGCTTCTTCTCTTTTCTTTCAGTTCGGTTTTTTTTTCTTCATGTCTTTGCAGAAGTTTTGTCAGCTTTTCGGTTCGCTTTGTCTTATCATCTTTATTTCTTTCTAAGGTACTGTCGAAAATAGCGAGGTCTTTCGTCCTTTCGTACAAATCCCTCATGTCATTGAGTGCCTGCAACACGCAGTTGTCATTTCCCAGACGGATGATCGGAAATGGGATTGCACCTTTGTTTCGATATGGTATGGATTTTAATTTTTCACACACGCCATCGATCGGATGATTGTTATAGGACGCAAACAAGACTGTCTTCTCGTTAAAGAAAGCAGTCACCATTGTATTTACGATCGTATTTGTTTTGCCCGTTCCGGGAGGCCCTTGGATGTATGCCAATGGATACTTCATCGCATTGTGAATCGCAAGGAGCTGATCCAGATTGATTTTTTATCTAAAAGTGTGATCGGATAGTTCTTACGCCGATCCACCTGTTTTAAGAGTTCTCCAAAAAATGCCTTGATCGGTATCGTCACGTTGTCCGCTTCATACATTTTATGAATGGCTTCATACTCCTGATGCAGATCGACCATGACATCCCTGCCAACGGCAATGAGATATGGCATATCATCCACACCGTTGATCTGAGGATTCGATCTTGTTATTTTGTCTTTGATCAACTCCTGATTTTCTTCAAAGTGATTTAACAGTTCATAATCATCTGCATCTAAAAATTTTCGGATGCTGAATTTCGCTTCCGGTCTGTTTTTTTCTAAGGCAAACTCCATGCATACCGTAATCTCATCATCCTGCCTTAAGGTACGCTTTACCACATCCAACCGTAATTTTCTATATGCCAGCACATAGATCCCTTTTTGTGTATGAATGCTCATGACGTTAATGGCAAGCTGTTTGATGGTCTTCTTCGACGCTGCATTTTTTACGCCATATTGAAATTTTCTTACGATCTGTTGAAACTGTTCCCTGCTCAGATGATAATTGCCATGCCACTCGCTGTCTAAATGTTCTATCAACACATATTCTGTTTTATATGGAACGGAATCCATCTTGTTACAGTCCACTAAATAGTTTAAAATCTTCAAATTTGCAACGTGATCAAACACTCTCCGATACTTCACCGGATTACCGTTAATATCGTCTAAAAGTTTCTGATCCGTTTCAAAATAAGACCCTTCAATGACTTCTGATGACAAGATGGATTCTATATAAATGTATAACTCTGTAGTTGTGTAATGTTTCAGATGAAGTCCCATGACCTTCATCGTTTTTTTTACCGGATTGATATCTATGATACCAATCCAGTATTTTGTGATTTCTTCTTTTCCGTTCTTATATTCTATGCTCAGCCATTTTCTTTCATGGATGGCCCGGAAGATATTTCTATTCGCCATGATAATTCTGATTTACATAGTCATAAATAGCTTTGTTATCCTCTAACATACGACAGCCGACAATGTAAGTTCCCTCATTATCTGTGATACGGATGACATGTCCTCTTAACGGCATATCCTCTAAGAAAGTAAAGCCTTTGGTATGAACTGTGATCAGCGTATCCTTTGTATCTAAGATTGCTTTATCCTGTGTCTGGATCGCATATCCGTTTGCACTGATGTTTAACATCTGTCCTTCACAAACATGATCTGAACCACTCAGTCTGATCTCACATGCTGCCTTCAATGGCATACGAGGATATTTTCTACGATTGACTACTTTCGGATTGCCATTGACTGCAATGCTGTATTTGCTATCTCTGTATACAACCTCGGTATCATCCCAGCCATAGACATTGTTATCTACAATGATCTGTACCATATACTTCTGTTTCCGGTCATAGCTTAACTCTTCACCTTCGCACTTCAGGCTGTCCACCTGCAGAGCTCCTTTTTCATCCACATTGGAAATAATACCCTTGTACTCTTTCTTAGGCATTGCACCTTCTTCATATACACTCAGGTACATACCCACTTTCAGGTCTTCCTTGCCCATGAATCCACCGGAACCAAGGTCTTCGATCAATGTTCCAACAGTTCCTTCGATCAGGATGATGTTTGAAGATGTTTCATCATATTTACTACGCATTACCTTTACAGTTTCGTCTGCTACGGAAATGTTCTGCGTCATCAGTTCTACTACTTCATTTACCTGATTCATGTTGTCAACCATGTGCTGGTTTGAATCCTCTACCTCGCCCATCGCATCATTGACAATTCGGATATTTTCACCTAACTGTATGGAGTCCGTTGTGATGGAGTTGACACTCTTATCTACGATCATTACATTTTCTAAGTTGGTTGCAACAAGCTGTAATGTCTCTGTAATGGACTTCGTCATTCTGTCACTGGTCTGCTCTAATTTCTGCAGCGCACTACGGATACTGCCGGAGGATACCTGTGTCTCCTCACTCAGCTTACGGATCTCTTCTGCCACAACCGCAAAACCTTTTCCTGCTTCGCCTGCTCTGGCTGCTTCAATAGATGCATTTAACGCCAGTAAGTTGGTCTGGCTGTTGATCTCCTCTATCGTACCTGTTTCCTCTTTTACCATTGTAAACTCAGTACTGAATTCTTTCAGATTTTCTTCAACTTCTTTGGACAGGTTCGCCATTGCATTGGTACACTGAACTACTTCTGACAACTGTCCGGAACTGGTTTTTGCATTTTCTACGGACTGCTCCATAAGCTGCACCATTTTCTTTTATGAGGGTAGCTACATTTTCTACCTGTTCACTGATCTTATCCGTTGCTAAAATGGATGACTGCGTCCGCTCATTCAGCACTTCATTATTAGATATCAGTGATTCCATATTTCTTACAACATCGGTAGCACCTTCCTGGTTCTCATCGGAAAGTTCACGCACTACATTCATTCCGTCTACAATGGAATTACTTGCTACTTTTACTTTTTCAATACTATGTACTACACGCTCTAAATTGCCCTTTACTGCATCGAGCATTGCGCCGTCTGACTCTGCTAAATGTTTGATTGCCCAGGTGTAACTTAAAATATACCAGTATGACGCAACCGAACATGATCTCATAGGATACGATATCATCATGCGCAAATCCCGTTGTTAACCAGTCTTTTATAAAAGTTACCACAACGTCAAACAAATTCATGATTCCACATCGAATCATCAAACTTCGATCTTTATAAAGCACCAGCATGCTGACTACAGGAAATGAGTATGCAAATGCAATATGATAATATGATGTAAACAATAGGAAGAAATAGAATATAAAAATACCCTACTGCAACCATATGCTTACAGTTGTCATATTCCCAACCTTTAATCTTTATAAAAATATAGGTAAATACTAATGGCACCCAGCAGATAAAACAGAACAGAACTGTATATGGTACTGTTCTTGCACCTTTGACACATTCGGCTATATACGCTCCCGTCAGTGCCAGCCCTATGATTACCCACATTCGCAGTGCCTTTTTTGTTGGCACTGATCTTAAAAAATACTTCTCATCGTAATCCATAAATCTCCTCCTAAGTTCTTTTTCTTTGCGTATACTTTTTCTCGCTACGTCCGTTTCCTTTGTCATGCATCGGAATGCCGACATGCTTTTCCTTTATTTTACTATAATTATGCGGAATATGCTATCTTTTTTTGGAAGAGATTGGAATTCACTTTTTGCTTCTTAACTTAATTTTTCCGCCCACTCTGCTTCTTTGAATCCAATAAGGACCATATCACCATTTACGACCAGTGGTCTCTTTACTAACATTCCATTCGTTGCAAGTAATTTTAGCTGTTCTTCTTCATTCATCGTTGGCAGCTTGTCCTTAAGCTGCATTTCTTTATAAAGAAGACCACTGGTATTAAAAAACCGCTTAAGCGGAAGTCCACTCTTATTATACCATTCCTTTAATTCTTCATAAGATGGATTGTTATCTACAATGTGTCGTTCTGTATATTTTATGTCCTGTTCATCTAACCACTTTTTAGCTTTCTGGCAGGTTGAGCATTTGGAGTAACATATAAAAATCATTGATGATTCCTCCTTTTTCTTATTAACTATATGAATATTATTTATTAAGCAGCTATTTCCATTTTCATTACAAATTCTGATAAAGCAAATGGTATTCTATTGTCCCATCCGTTGCTCAAGCATTTCGATAATCTTTTTCTTTTTCCCCACTACCATTGGTCATAAATCTCAATAACGGATTTCATACAACTCCATGATTCGATTTTTTCAGCAAATCTCTTGAAGCCTGCACGGTATGTTTTTTGTGGTATTCATATCCATCCACTTCAATCGCTAACACCGGTTTTTTACTAATTCTGTTATATATATATCAGAAAATCTAAATGTGTTGCCGGATTCATTGCATACCGACATTCTTCTTCACTTAAAAATTCCGGGTTTTTGATCAACATATTCAAAGGAAAATGGCAAACAACATCCAGACTTGAATACTTGCTATCAGAGAGAATATCCTCGATCAACGAATACATCAGATTTTCTGAATCATACGCTGATATCTTTTTGTGTTTCTGCAAATATGCTTTTCTTGCCTCTGTATACTGCTTATAAAGATAATCAAAAATAGAATATATTTTACTTTCTACCACCTCAAAATTGTTATATTCAATATAATCTATCAAATCTGTTATATTGCGTTCTTTTGATTGCTTATTTCCAGTTACCACCAACATTAATTTCTTTTTTGCTCTTGATACCGCAACATTGATCAAATATGGATCATCTGTGAAATCAGATATCTCATCATCTACTGTAGATATGATAATGCATTCCATCTCTTTACCCTGAAACTTATGTACCGGTAGCAGCATCAATATCTGTTATCTCCCGCTCCAATGCCTTTACCTGATTTCTATATGGTGTAATAATCCCCGTCTCCTTTGAATTCAAATCGTATTTAGGTATAATCTCATTTTTAATAACATCAATCTGACGTTGACTATAATGGTCACGTTCATGATTTCCTTCTACTGTTTTTACTACTGACAAAACATCTTCTTCACCATGATCTGTTGTCATTATGATCAATTCGCCATGATAGAATTTCTGGTTACAAAAATTAATGATTTTAGGGTGGCATCTATAATGTTCCCGTAACAATGTTTGTGTTACATTTGGCATAACATCTAACATTGATTGTAAAAAGCTCTTTTGTATACTGATATCCTTCACTTATATTAAAACGATCAAATATCTCTTCTGCTTTGAGTTTTATCTTCCTCCCAACAATATTCGGAAGTTGCTTTGTATCCCCTACGATCACAACATTTCTCGCACAGGAAAGTGCCAATGCACCGGTTTGCAACATCTACCTGTGATGCTTCATCCATGATAAGATAATCATATATGACATCCATATTCAGGCTATTCCTTGAGGAAAATGTTGTGCTTAATATAACTGGATACTCCTTCAAAACATCGTATGGTTCTTTCCACAAATCATCTTCATTAAATATTTTTCGGTTATTGTTTTTTTCATATTTTCTTGCCAGCTTGTCTTTTAACACAATCATTGACTGATTGCATAAATCATCCAGCAAATTCTTATTCACATCGTTTAGATACTTCTCAACACCTGTAATCTCTGCGGATAACTCCGAACGCTTTGCACGATAGTACATAGCCTGAAAAGTTGTAATTATCTTTGAAATATCCTGTCTATAGAAACTCCAATCTGCTACTCCATATTTAAAAAAGTTCTTGATCTTAAACCAAAATCTTATTAACTTTTTCTCTTCCGAAATCAACTGGTACTCCTGCCACAATACCATCCAATCTTTAGAAGATAATTTTTTCTTAAACTCTATACGATCTATATTAACATCTGACTCTTCAACATATTGATCAAAATATTCCTGCTCTGTAACTAACTGTGAAAGTTCCTGCTTTAAACATGCCAGTTTCTCCTGCTTATCAAAAACAATTTTTAACTGTTCAGATTGCTCTGCTATCCTCTTTTGCAGATCATTCGAATTTTCATCTGTTTTCCAAGTGGAAAAATCCGGATAATTTGTATCCTGCTGCTCAATAAATATCTCTTTGTTCTCAGAACTGCCTAATATCGCTGCAACAAAACCTAGATCATATTGAGGTAAAGATAATTTTTCATATACATTTTCAGTCGCTGAATTATTATTAGATACTATCTGTACCGTTTTCCCTTGCATCAATATATTGGCAATAATATTTAATATTGTCTGTGTCTTTCCTGTTCCAGGCGGTCCCTGTATAACACTGATCTGATTTTCTAAGGCATTTTTCACAGCCCTATACTGACTGTTATTGCATCCAAATGGAAAAATTGGTGTACATTCACGCCTTCTTTTTTCACCTTGCACTAAAGATGGATTTAAATACTTTGCTAATGCTACATCATTACCCACAAAAGCAATCTTATCAAATCTCTTAGACAATAATTTTTCATTAGCATTTTCATCATCAAAAAGTAATTAAATCTGCAATTTGTTTTATATATTCAAATACATTTGCAGACTGACTTTGCATAAGACAGGATTCCGTAATATCCAAGTCACTCTTCGGATAATCTCCTTCTCTTCCATTGCCAAAGCAAATATGCCAATACAATCCCTGGCTACTTTTAAATACATATATTTCTTTAATATCAAAGAATTTCCGTCCTTCTCTGCTAATACGATACATATTAGGATTTAAACTTTCCGGTTCAGTTAGCTTTTCTACATTCTCATTCGCATACGAGTATGTTTTTTCCCATTATTAAATGTTACATCCCATTTCTGAGTCTTATTATTATACTCACATGACATTATTTCAGATGTCTTTATCTTGCCCTTGATAAGGATCAGATTATGTTTTGTGTTCATTTGTTCCCCGTTATTTCTTGTTAACTCACTAATATATGGCATTTAATTAATTATAATTTATAATGTTTAACACTATCCTTATCAGAAGTATATCCATATAATTTTATAAATTTCTGCTCCATTGCTTGATGAAAATATATTCCATTTACCTTATTCCATTTTCAGCTAGCAATCTGCCTATTTCATATAATATACCTATCTCAAATCTTCTTACTTTGTATATTACTTCATCATTATCTTTATTTCTAAAATACACACCATCAAAATACATATAATCATATGTAGGTTCTAGGTCATATGTTTGATTAGCTTGTATTACTCCTTCACCTTTTAAAATACCTGATAAAATAGAATGATTCCCATTATATACGATTGCCAACCCTAAGGGATAAATATATGTCGCCATATGATTTATTTTTTTATATTCAAATTTGTTTCCAACATTTTTTCCCCTATTTTCAACAAAGCATTAATAAAACGCTCTTCACTCCATGCACATACCAATACGGCATCTTTAGATAAATTTATATCTATCTCACTTTTTCCTAATTTAAAACTTTTGCTATTATTAAATGTTACACTACTATTCAAATATCTACCTACATCGTTATATATACTTTGAATATCTGTAACATCTTCACCTTCATACAATTCACGTACTATGTCATATAAATGAAGATTTGAAATTGCTCTTATAAGTGAGTACACAGGACTTTCCCTCACATCTTTAATATTCTTCTGTTTAATAAGTTTATCCGCTATTTTTAACACATTATCTAATTTTTCTTTTTTTTCTATACTTTCTCTTTCTATATCTTCTTTTTCTATATCTTCTTTTTCACAAAACAAACACATCTTTTTTTCTCCTTCAACCTTAAATATTTACAAAAACACGACAAGCTATATAAACACGGCATTTTCTGTTATAAAATATAATCTCTTGGTTATAATAGCAATAGAAATTCTTTTAGATTAAAATTGCGAACTCATAAAGCAAATTTTGCCCTATAATTTCATTATAATTTAGCAAATACATTTTCTAACTTTATCAGCTACATGGATATATTGCCCATTCCCTCAATAATATCCATAAATGCAGAATAATCAATTGGAATACTTTCTAAAAAAAAAGTACCCACTCTTATACCTCCTTATATCAAAAAATATCTTGTACTATTGACTTTATTAAAGCTTGTTTATGCTATAGATTACTTTCTCCAGTTTCCATGTATAGAAATTGCTGTATATTCTCTATTGTCAAATTCTACTCATTGACTTATTCAGTTTATCTACAGAAGAATCTAATTATCTTTTTTCATTTCCTTATATATTGCATGAAAGTGTTGACTTTCATAAAATTGTGAATAGTCCTTGACCGCCTTATATCATTTTATATTATTCTAACGAATACACTGCACTTGCACATCTCTTTTTCATATGTAGCAACAGTAGTATAAAAACGTTGTTCTATCCCATATAATAGATTTTTTTTTTAAATCTTCTTCATTTCTAACTTCAAACGAAGTTCCATTAAACCTTAAATGAGGAAAATAATTATTGGTATAATTAAATATTGTATCCTTCTGCTCACTTGTATATCTGTTTAAGGATTCCATCGCCAAAGCAATACGTTTTCTATTTGCCTTCTTGACTTTTTTTCCGTAGAATATTCTCCTTGCAGATTAATGAAACCCAAGCCTAAAAAATTCATCAACCTCCTCATCTGTTGCTTCACGATACAATTCATCTATCCCCTTAAATATAGGTGTTATTGTCTCAAATTTTCTAAAATAAAGTCTATCATCATCTTTTATAGATTGCATCCGGAACATCATTGATGACAATTGCATTATGCATATTTCTTATTTTTACATCATCCTCTATATGTACAAATTTTTTATTTTTCAATACACGACTAGGAAAAACCCGCTGGAAGTAAAAACTGTTTTCATCTTGATAAGATATTAGATATGCTATTTTTTTTTCTGGCTCAGCCTTATTTAATTCCAGATAATCAATTGCATTAATCGCCTCTTTTTTCAACAAATCTATACAATATAATTTTTCTGAAAATAGGTCAATAAAAAACCACTGTTCATCATCTGGAACATGTGACGGCTGATATTCTATCACATCATTAAGCTCAATATTCTCATAAACAGTAACATCTGACAATAAAATTCGATACTTATTTCTTCTATCGTTTACTTTTGCAAATAAATAATCCATTTTTCATCTCTCCTCGTCTATAAATGTAAAATCATTGACTTTTCTCACCCTGCTAAAGGATAAATTTTCACAACTACGTATATCTTTCTTTTTACTTATAACAAATACCTTCATTCCTTCTTGATCATGAATATAATAAAAATTATATCCAAAAAGAAGAAATAGTGGATTATAAAATAAAGATTGAGATTTGTATGTAAACACAAAAGAAAACAATCGCATATACAACACCCAAAATAACCCAGTCCTTCGAAAGACTCAATGCAACAAAGAAATATCCTAAATAATTTGCCATATAGCTATCATTTGCTAACGAAATATCTATAATATTCCCTTCAATGCTTCCTTTTTTTTTTAATACAACTTTTACTTTGCAAACAAATAAAAGTAAAAAAAATTAAGATAATGCCCAAATATATTACAACACTAATTTTTCCACAATATGGTATCCAAATTTTATTTTTAACCAAATATAAAAATAAAAAAAGAATTGTAGCATCAATCGTAAGCAATATCTTATAAATAAGTTTTATTTGAATCATCCCCTTTATTCCCTCAGGGGCAAACTCTTCTATCCTCTTATAGATAAAGGTGACTGCCCTTGAACAATCAAAAGCAATATATGCTGCTCTTGCTTAAATTCTTTCTCATAATTCATAAAACATTGATTTTACAAGGCTTTCGGCTACTATGAAATAAAAATAAAAGAGACCGTAAGATGAGGAAAACTTGGACTCATCTTATGGTCTCTGATACTTTTTATTTTATTGTTGACGATACAGTTTTTTGCCCTAAAGACGATAAACTATATTGCCCTTTAACATAGTAGAGACCTTGTAGCAACTTTATTATACCCATACCTCTTACATATCTCAAGATAAAAATGTGCATCATATGTAAAATGTGCGTATGCGTTCGAAACTATTTTTTTATTATTCTTCAATTCTAATTAGATGCACATACATAATTATCCCATTAATAATTTTATGCCAACTGAACCTAATAAGTTCACTATTTCAGCATAAAACCAACCATGTCTACTTAAATGGGAAGATAGTCGATTCATAAACCCCTTATTTTTAGGTATATGTCTTGAATCCTCAAGATTTTCCAATATTTCTTTAAATTCATCCAGCAATAATAATAATTCCTCTTTATCTTCATCCCCTTTTTCTTCAATCGTCTTTTGTATTCTCTGTATCGAATTATCTACATTAATTGAAGAATTAATCACATCTCCAATAACAACATTTCCATTCGCTGCATTTATTGTACCAATGCTAATCTGTTTTGTTTGTTTTTTATTCTCTTCAAAAATTCCTTTCTCCTTGTCATCTTTGTAAGTTAATAAACATGGTAAAATATCTATTTTCCAGCAATCCGGTGTCCATACATTATAATCTGAAATCATTCCGTACTGCTTTAGTTTTTCAAATTCGAGCCTCAAATCGGAAATATATTTAGGTATTTGAACACTATTATTAGACAATGTATATTTATTTTCTTTATCATAGCCCAAACATATCTGTTCAACAATTACTTCTGCGGTCTTATCTAAACTTCTTATATTCCCTACCATTGGTTGTCCATTTACTATTGAAGCTACTCTTGTGGCTCTTGCTTCTTCTTGTTGTCTCTTATTTTCTGCATCTATCCTTTTCTTTACATTTTTTGCATCCTCTCTTTGTTTCTTCTCTAAAGCCTTTTTTCAAATGCTGTTTTTTGCCATTATTTTACCTCAAACATATAATTATTTTTTCTCATCCGTAATATACTTATTTAGGTTTTCAAAATCGAAAACATAATTAGCAGTTTCTAATCTCTGATGACACTTTTTTACATTTATATTGATTGAATAACAGCTTATCCATATTTGTATCATTCAATATTATCTTTTTCCCGCAATATGGACATATTAACGGACATTTATCCACTTCAAGCATCTGTTTTCCCTCCTGATAGTAAGATAAGCCCATTCCGTAAGCCTGATGCAATGTCATTAATATTTTATTGACAGTCTGAGTAAATGGATTTATGTCAGCAATCTCCTCAAACATTCCAACTATTAACTCTGTCGCATAAGCCATAATTTGTGGTACAACAGTGTAATAATATTCAGTATAGTGCTCCAATTGTTCACTATCTACAAAAACAAAATTAAGTTCCCCCTGAGCTGATTTTGTATACTTTTGAGTTGTTACAATATGATTTGCCTTATTCCATATTTTTTCCAAACTAATATCTTCATTTTTTTCATACCTAAATGCAAACATACCATTATTACGGTCAATTTTATACTTTTCATATATTTGCTCAATATGTTTTTTCTTTAACTCTTTTTTACAGCTCAAATCATATTCCTCAGGTTGACAATATAGTAACTTGTCAATAAGTTCTTTGGGTTCTACTCTGAGCCATTCTATGTATGCCAAATTGTCCCTAAGAGGCTTTCTTAATAATGCATAGGCTACTGCGGGTTTCCTTTTTGCTGCACACACAAAAGACTCTAACATATAATGGCAAAAATCAGCTACTAAAGAACACAATATATGTCTCCTGTTTAACTCATACATCTCCATTTCATATCCATTATCTTTTAACCATGTCATTAAATTATTGTCTCTCTCTTTCGAGAACCTTTTCATTTCCTCTTCATTCTTAAAATTAATCTGCATTTTACACAAATTATTATCATATATCCAAATGTAACCATTTTACTAAAATATCGTTACAATATATCAAAAAGTTATGTTGTTCTATATAGCATTCATTTATTTTATATGATTTTAATTCATCTTGAAATCTATGTTGTTTTCTTTTCCAAAACACTATACAAATCTCCTATCTTCTAATTAGTTCAAAAGCTTCCGTATGGGATATACGCAAAACATCATAAGCAGGAAAAGAAGCTCCGTAAATGTATTTCTGCCGAAAAACAACGTTTCCTACGTTCTATTCAGGACTGGCGGCAATCCATTCTGCTCTCTTTCGGATACGACCCTCTCTGTTGTTCCGAGTGTGGTACTTCTATGTTGGTTTTAGAAGTTTACCACAAAAAAACTACACTATTTGAACAATATCGAAAGGTTATGAAATATGGATAAATCCATGCTCATAATCATTCTTTCTCCATAGTCAGATAGTGCAGCCTAACCTAAACCAAAACAAAAAACTTCATAAACAACGTCATGGCGAATCCAGCATTCGCTCTTTTGTCATGTCATCTTTTATTTCCAGTTCATTATACACTATTTCTGACAATTTGAGAAATTTCCTATAAAGTAAAAAAGATTAAACCGCCTCCAGCCCTTTGTTTTCAAGGGCTAAAGACGGTTTTCATCAACACATTTTGTCCTATAAGTCAAAAAAAAAGATCCTACTGAAACATTGTTTAGTAAGACCTTTTCTATTGGACTTAACTTCAAAACCACTCGCCACGCTTAAACAAATATGTTTAGCAAATTGTTATCTAATCAACTTTTAAGACGCCTCAACCCCGCATAAATACTGGATTCTTAAAGCATTTCACCTTACTCAAACTCGGGTGCGGTTGATGTAATCTAGACGCTTTTTAGTACACATTTGTGTCATTTTGTATTCATATTCTCTGAATTTTATCTGATATTTTTCTCGTACCAAATTATTAGAGCCAAAATAGAGCCATCACAATTTCTATTTTTATTCCCCCGCAACTTAAATATTTATCTAAAAATTCAAATGTCAAAAAATGCTTATCTGTGTTTCCTTTAACGACACAACCTTTCTAGTACTAATCCTATCATCTTTTTCTATATGACCACATAAAAGTGGTGACAAAGGATCATACTTTTGGAAATTAGACTCCACACTTTTCGCACTATAATTCGCATAACAATATACACATCCGTTTTTACATGTATTATATGTACCTACCTCAACACTTTCTACGCAGCCACATTCAATACGCTGATTTTTTTGTCTTTATTTATCTTTAATTTGCAACCTATAATTTTTTCAATTAATTCCTTATCAATACAGGAATTATGAATTATTCCATATTCATCCAAATCAACTTTTTTCAGCACAACTTCCAATTTTGATATGATTTTCTTTTTTTTGCTATATTACTTAATTCTTTTTGCAAATTCCGTAATTCACTATCGCTCAAATCATAACTTAACAAATTATCCATATTTTTCTTATTCTTAGGATAAATATCCAAAAAACTGATTACACATTTTTCCGTATATCCACTTAATGCCTCTGCAATACTTCTAAATGCTTTTAAATGATATTGGACATTATACCTATTACTAAAAAAAAAATAGGATCATATCGCCAAACCACCTTTTCTTTACCTATTTTATTTGATAATTCTTGAAAAATAGGAATGACTGATGTTTTTTATTTGGCAAATTTCTCTCCACATCATTTCCGTACCCCGTAAGTGTGAACTGAAAATAATAATTATACGCTTCTAGTTCGTCTAATCTCTCCATCATTGGCAACGGATTTTTAGTCCAAAACACAATACAGTCTACCACATCTGGCGATATTTTTTAATTTCACTTATTTGATGAAAATTCATTGGATTACGAACATATAAAAATCCATCTTTTAATCTATTAAAAAACCATTCAGAATAATAATTCGGAATATCTGTTCTTCTACTTACACTCAAAATCATCTAATCACTTCTTTCTGCTTTTTTTTATGAGTATTCTGTGCACTAGCACAACTGTCAAATGGATTATATGCCTTTTTCTTATTTCATCCGGAATGTCATCAAAAATAAGACAATTCCTTTTTTATATTCATCCCCATATTCAAAATGTCTGTCTTTATTGTTGTTATTAAAATGCATTCTCCTAACTATCTTTGGATTACTAATTTTTGATTCTAATACGTCAAAAAATTCTCTTCCACCATTATATGATTTGCTTAAGTTTATATCGTTACATAAAATATAAATCGGCTTTTCACCACATGCATTTAAAAAGTCGCCAACTTATCAATAAACTGATTTATCTCTATTGTACTCGAATTCTTATACATATCTGAAAATACATATTGAAAAATCAATACATCGGAAATCCAGCTATGTCTAGTAATTATATCAACTAATTCTAATATATCTTTTTTTGATAAAAATTAATTCCATTTCCAAAATATTCTTTAATATCATTCCAAATACGCCTCCACACATTCCCTAATGGATCAATCCCTCTATATTGCAATTTTTCATAATTAAGTACACCTTTTTCTTTAAGATAATCAACTGCCGCTAACTCTGTACACGGACCACACCCAACGGACATAATCTTTAACGTTTTCTTATTCCGAATCTCAGCAAAAAACAAGCTAAACCATATGTGATTTCCGAGGCATATTTATATGCATATTTACAATAATAACAATCTGCCATATGAACACAATCATATTTTCGTGGTACTGGCGCATTCTGCGGATAATGCACATATTGCAGGCACTTCTGACAGTCACCTGGGCAATTATCTCCGTATGAACAGTCTTCGCATTGTTCATGCTCGTTTTGAAATTCATCTCTATAAGAACATTTTTCAATTAAGTCATATAAAAGCATATCCCTCTCCCCTTTGCTTTCTGTTTCATATATTGTATCATTTTTTCTATTATAATTGAAGTGATTTTCAATTATCGTTGTCTAGTCGCACAACATTATTATCAAACAAAAAGCAATCCTTTTCAGACTTGCTTTCTATCATACTTTCCTTATTGGTAAACAATCTCTTTCTCCACAATCTCCTTCACATACGCCTGTATATTGTTCATTCTTCTAACCCCTTCTAAGACATTTTCCACCTTTCTTATCGTTCTCTATCCATAGATTTTCTCTTGACTGACCGTTTCGGCTGCTGTCCGCCTTCCTGCTGATAGCGGTGCAGCTTTTCCAGTACACTCGCTTTTTTCGGCTGTTCCAACGGTTTCTCTTTTTTCTGTTCCGTCTGATTTTTCCATACCCTTAGTTCTTCGTTGTATTCTATAATCAATTCTTCTGCCTTGTCATAAACCTTCTGAAAGGCTTGCACATTGGGATAGCCTTCCCGCTTTACGATCTGTTCCAAACTCTTGTGCAGCCGCTTTTCCAAATCCTCTAACAGTTCAATTCGCCCTTCCAGAGATTTTCGCTCTTTGCCTTTAAATAATCCTCGTAACTCTGACAGTTGCTTTTTCAAAGAAGAAATATCCTGCTGTGTACGTTTTATCTCTATTGACTGTCTCTGTAATTCATACATGAGTTTCTGCATATCTTTCCATTCCTGCAAATCAATCTTTGGTACAGGTTTCGGCGGTAGTTTAAATTTGAAAATTACTTCCTGCAAAAAGTCTTTCGCACCTCGGATAATCTGACGGAACATATCCGGCAGCCAACCGTGTGTCCTGATAGATTGTATCGTTTCATCTGTGATTTTTTCCTGCTTGATCTTCAAAATATCTTCTTCAGGAACACCCTCGACTAATGCCACATCAACTGTCCGATTCCATTCCTGCCTTGCCGCATTGTCCGCCTTTATCTCCTCTGCCTTCGGATTGTTCTTTCCGATTTTCTTCGTTGCCAGATATACGCCGCCCTGTTGAAATACGGATAGTTTTTCCGATTCCTCTTTTACATAGCGATTGATCGTATCAGTAAACAGTTCCTTGACTTCTTTGGTAAAGGCTTTGTTCTTAAACCATTCATCCTTTTTCGTAAAGATATGGCTTTCATAAACTTCCCCTTTGGGGATAATACTGCACCCCGCCCGAAGATTGCCCTGCTCGTCTAAAATCTCTTTCTTCGTGCGTCTATGCTTCCCCTGCTCATCATAAAACATATTTCGGGTAGCAATTTTCACTTCTGGCTGTTCCAACATTTTCCGTTCACTGAATACCAGATGAATATGATAATTCGTCTTTGCCTTGTTGTGATGAAGGGCAGCACTGCATTCCACACCATATCTTTTATGGAAAGTTTCCGTAAAAAGTCTTACCGCATCATCTGCCCTGTACTGAACAAAACTTTCGGGAAGTGCAATGATAAACTCACGCCCTTCAATACATTTCCCTGCTGAACCACTTGCCTTAAAATCCAACTGATTTTCTCTTGCAAGATTTTTCCAAAACTCCGGTGTTACTCCATCTGTCTGATAGGTCGCATAGAGATATTCCTGCCGTTTCGGATTGGAGATATAATCAATCCTTCCTGCCACATCGGACAGCTTACTTTGTCTGATAAATGAATGTCTGCCTATAAGCATCCTCCTTCCCCGGCTCTCGCCGACTTGATTGTGAGTAGGTGCATAGGCACCTGTTTACGAACCTATCCGCCTGTCGGCAGTTTGCCCCCTGCAAGGGCGAAATACGCAGAGCATAAACGAAGTTTGTGCGATGGGTGTATTTCGCTCTCAAACGCCGAGGGCTTGTTTTTGTTTAACACAATCCGATTACTTATCGGACTCACACTTATATTTATGGGCATATCCGCCCTTTTTGATCTGCCCGTATCCGGGCTGTTTTTTCTATGACTGACATCAGATAATCTACGGTACTTTCTTCCCATCCGGCAAGCCATATCAGAGTTTTTTTCCTCCGCTTTTGTCAGCTCCACGTCTGCCAGTACCTTGTTCATTTTTTGTATCTGTCTGCCCTCCATCTCATAAAATAAATCATTCACATTTCTGCTTTCTCTTTCCGGGCTGCTTTAACATCCGCAACACTCCTTTCCTGCCTTGTCTGTTATTTACAGGTGCGTGGCACGCTCCTGTTTCTATCATCAAGGAAGAGTTACCAACGGAATTTCTCCGGCACTCCTCGTCTGTCCAGATATTCTTTTCTCGCATGTTCTCGTTCTTCCTCTGTGGGTGCTGTTTTGTATTTTGAATATAAATCTCTCATTACCAAAGCATCCAACTTCTTTTCTAATCCTTGTTTTATACTTGGTAAATTTTCTTCCATATCCAGCAAATGGAATTTTACAAGTTCCATAAATAACTGCTCCGGTATCTGTATTTGTTTCATACAATCTCCTTTCCAACTCCGCAACAATGCAATGTCTTTAGTTTTTGCAACCTTACATTTACGTCTCTGCAATTTCTATACATTCTGCATTGTTGCGTTCTTATCTACGGTTTCACGATTTCATCAAGTTTCCAATACCATGATTCTCCAATCCGTTTTCCTTTAATACCCAACTCTTTTTTCGCATTTTCCAATGTTCGTTTTGAAATTCCTTTTTCTTCTGCGAGATTTACAATATCCTCACTTTTTACCACATTGTTTGTTTCTGCCAGTTCATAAATGAGTTGTTTTGCCCGCTCCTTTTTATTTGCTTTCGGGGTTACTCCTCCTAGCAATTCGTCTGCCGTAATTTCATAATCGCCCAGCCAATGAAAGCCTTCTTCCGTCAGTTCAAATGCCTTTGAATGTCCGAATGCGGCAAGGTTATTCTTTATCTGCACAACTGCTCTTGTATTTTCCTGTCCCTCTATTCTGCCGACTAAAAGAACGCTTCTTGCTACTGCAAAAAAGTCAATCGAACCCATTCCTCTATATGCCGCCTTGTTTCCGGCAGCCTTATTCATGTGTCCGATCAGGATAATCGCACACTTATACTTTTCTGCTAAAAGTCCTAATTTCTTGGTCATATCTCTTGCTTCATTTGCCCGGTTCATATCCATTCCGCCACCCAGAAATAGGCTTGTATCGGGTCTAAAATAAGTAAGCGGGCATTTGTTTGAATAATCGCCTGTTCCAAACGTTCATCTACCATAGAAAGAGATTTTTCGCTTTCGTCAATAACCATAATTTTCTCACAATCAGCGTCTGCCGCCTCAAGTCTCGGCTTTACTGTATCTGCTAATCCATCCTCGGCGGTCTGATAAATAATATTCATAGGCTCTGATACCTGCATATCTTCATCAAGTCCGATACCCTTTGATAATTTGGCAGCAAGATTCAATACAAGTGTTGTCTTCCCATCTCCCGGATCGCCTTGAATAATTGTCAATTTTCCATAAGGAATAAACGGATACCATAACCATTCAATTTTCTGTGACTGAATATCAGCCATATTGATTATTTTCAATTCAATTTCCTGTTCTTCCATAAAGTCCTCCATTCAAAAATTCTGTTGTTTCTCCAGAGAACCTCTGTTATACTGATTTTGTAAATATCTTGATAACAAAGGTTATCCGATTTTTCATAAGTCCTAACAGTTGCCGCTGTCGGGACTTTTTTCTGTTCCCTGCCAAAGATACTTTGCTCCGTCCAACATCCATATAATGGCTTTCAGCATATCCAGACAGTCATTTTTCATCTGCTCCAATCCTTCGTCTGATAACAGGATTTCCTGCTCTTCAAATTGCTTTAGGATTTCTGTAATGTTGTACTGCATAAGATGTAATTCCTCAACCAGTTGATATATTACTTCCCTTTTCCCGACTACACACACTTTGTTATAGATACAGGAACGAACAAAATAATCTTTTTTCTGCATACCACTCGCTTTGATTTTTGCTTCTATTTCATCCCTTTCTCTTGGGGAAATACGAAAGCTGATTGTTGGGTATTTGTGTACTCCACTCATAGCTACTCCTCTCCATTGACAATTTCCAACTTCTCTGCCAATTCTGCTTGTTTATTGGGATACAAATGGGAATAGGTATTCAAGGTAGTCTCAATCTTTTTCATGTCCCAACCGTTCTGCAATCGCCAATGGCTGAAATCCCATTTCTACTAGCAAAGACGCATGAGAGTGCCTCAAATCATGCAGGCGAATACGCCTAACGCCTGTTTCTTTTTATTCCCCGAACCATTTCATGTTCCATAAATGATTTTGTAAATCGAAACATTCTTTCATTTGCCGTTATTCCATACAACATACTACAATATTCTTTTTTAATTCCTCTACTAAAAATGGTGGAATAGATATTTTCCGATTGCTTTTCGGTGTCTTAGGTGGCGTGATCATATCTTTACCATTCAAACGCTGGTATGACTTGTTAATCGTGATACACCGCTTCTCTAAGTCTATATCTTCATAAGTTAAAGCGAGTAATTCTCCAATTCTCATACCAGTCCAATATAAAAGCAAAAACGCCATTCTTGCTTCCGGCTTACTGTCCATAGAAGGTAAAAACTCTTTGAACTCCTGTTTTGTCCAAAAATCCATTTCATCAGCCTTGCTCTTTCCGGGATACTTCCTGCTTTTCTGCAAGGATTATCACGCAGATCATAATAGCGTACAGCATAATTAAAAAGCGCTGCCAACTGATTGTTAATGCTTTTCAAATAAGTTGGCGCATATCCCTTTTTAATCAACTCATTTTGCCATGCTCTTATATCTGAAGTTTGAATTTCACACATTTTCTTGTGCTTGAAATACGGAGTTACTTTTAGGTCAAACACATATCGCTTATTGATAATCGTGCTTTCCCGCAAGCGGTTCTCCATATCTGCAAAATAAATTTCTACGAAGTTTTCAAAATTGATGTCCAGATTCTTCTGCTGTTGCTGAAGAAAGTTTCTTTCCCATTCATCTGCTTCTCCTTTTGTCTTAAAACCTCGTTTATTCTTTTTGTGGCGTACTCCCTGCCAGTCTTTATAATAAAACTGACTGCGCCACAATTTTCCGTCTCTTGTTGCCGGCATATCTTCATCCCCTCTTTCTTCTAAACAACCATTCCATAAAATTTTTCCTGAAAATACTTTCTTGGCACTTTCCCTGAAATTACTCGAAATCCCTTTGCTTTCAATTCATCATTCAGTCCTCGAATAACTTTATATGCATACCCTCTGGATACTCCAAGTAATTCAGCAACTTCATCTGCAGTAATATACATTTTCATCGTATTCTCCATATTCATTTCTCCTTTCCACTTTAATTTTAGTACACTTTTGTGTTCCTTGTGATTTGTATTATATAGTACACATTTGTGTTCGTCAAGCATTTTTCATAAATTTTTATACACAAATGTGTCCCTATGTGCTAAACTATCTCTATACACACAAAACACAAAAAGGAGAGACGCTATGACTGTCGGAGAAAAAATCAAATATTATCGAAATATCCGCGGAATATCGCAAGAAATGTTGGGAAATCTTTCCGGTATAAATCCGGCTACTATTAAGAAATATGAATATGGCATTCGTAATCCAAAGCCGGATCAATTACTGAAAATCACAAATGCCCTTGGCATTAGCATTAACCTGTTCATGGACTTTGATATAGAAACTGTATCAGATGTGCTTTCTTTACTGTTTAAACTGGATGAGCAGATAGATATGAAATTTGAAGCGGAAAAGGATGAGAACGGCGAGTTTATCCCTTCTACTGTAAAATTATCTTTTCAGAATGCTGCAATCAATCAAAAACTTTGCACCTATCTGAAAGCCAAGCAAATAAAAGAAAATCTGGAAAACTCTAAAGAGAAGTTGAGTGCTGAAGATGATTATACAGAAACTATCAATGAGATCGAACAGAACATAGAAGATATTAAAAAATCATCTTGTAGACGATAATATGGTAGTTAAAAAAGGAACTGACGGAATTACTGTGAAATTATTTCCACAATAATCATTGACAATTTACTAAATTTACTATATTATAAATTTAGTAAATTTACAGAAAGGATGATCTTATTGAAAAAGAATGTACCTTCCCAATTTCCATCAATCTTCCCGATAAGATTGGAAATATGACTGTATCTGATTTGATGCAGTCCGAAAACTCAGAAATCCATTACAAAAAAAGGAAAACTATCCATTCGAACTGTACTGATGAGATAACCACTACACTTGAAATAGGTTCTTATCCTACAGGCAGAAAAACTGCACGCTTATCTTCAGTTCCTACTCAAGGAAAAAAAGCCGACTATCTCGATGATATTAGGCAAATGCTTTCAGAAGGTATGAACAAAAAGACATAGCCTTCGAATTAGGCATATCCGAAGCCTATGTCACTCAATTAAAAAAAAACTACTCTAATAGGATTTATTATATTAGAGCCAAAGTAGAGCCAACAGGCATAAGGAAAACCTCGGAAACCCTTGTAAAATGGGCATCCGAGGTTTTCTGTCCGTTATTCAAACTCCAGACAGACAGTACGGAGTATTAACGCATATAGACGATTTTAAAGGCTTTTTAACCAGTTAAGAGCAACATAGCCACATAATCTAAATTTTAAAAAATGCAATAAAAATGCAATGAGTGACACGACTACTTGCTATACTTCCATCGGCTTCTTCTTGATACCAACACTATGAAAAGTCCGATTACAATTAAATATACTTTGAAAGGAAGATCACCATGAATTACAAATTAGAACTCAAACAAATCGTGGAATTTCCACGCTGTCGCATTTACCGTGACTTCATACAAACTTTAATCACTACCAAGAGCATCCGAACTACCGGGGGCTCTTTTTTTTTTATTATCTGGTATTATGCTCCTATGCAAATTACCGCACATCCTACCGCCGGATGGAACACATTACCTATACCATTGGTCCAGGAGAGTGGATCTGCACAGTCACAGATCTTCAGGAATGGTTTCGCTGCCGTTTCAACATCAAGCGTTGTCCATCCTTCGATTTTTGAAGAGCAGAATTACATTACCTACTCTCTTCTCGGCAAAAACCGCCTGGTCAAATCAAAAAATATCAGACTGGCCCAAAGACAATACCGTATTGAATACAACTATCCCTGTAAAAAGATACAGGGTTTTTTTTTTTCCCGATTGCCAAAGTTCACGAACTAATTTGGCATTGGAAAATGCTCGGAAATGGATGTTATTCTGGATCTGTGGATTCATGCAGTTTTACAACGATTCCTCTGTCCTGGGATCTGATTCCGGTCCCATTGTCTATTACCGGGATAATACCGGAAATCCTTTACCAGCTTTAATGAACTGGGTGAAAGGTGGAGTCTGTCAAAGGCATCGGTATCACGACTCTTGAAGAAACTGGACCGACGATCGGGTCCAGAACCCCACGATGAGAGA